>Ga0137297_10762_pt3 | contig 16074 bp, 13 predicted proteins | sample RamsorincwithD2O_FD_97191 | JGI IMG/M metagenome (GOLD analysis project Ga0137297, IMG submission 97191) | Mouse cecal microbial communities from Vienna, Austria - Mucin amended with D2O | ecosystem: Host-associated > Mammals > Digestive system > Large intestine > Cecum | place: Austria: Vienna... | reverse complement strand
GCGTGGCAAGCTAAGAAATCATTGAAGACATTCGTTATGCAAGCAAATGGTAATATACACTCGCTGAAATCATAGCAAGATATTATTGCTGTAAAACATATAGTGAATCAAATTCAGTCATTTTCTACAGATTTGAAAAAGAAGCCAAGGTAGCCAGGGAGATTTTCAAATATCTATATAAAAATGGGAGCAGGTTAGCCGAACAATATTGTTAGAAGTACCAAGTAAAGAATAAGGATATAGAAAGCGTCATGTTATGCTTATTTATGTAGATTTTGTGAAGCTATTGAAGCGGTTCTTGCCAGACAGTGTACTGCTCCTATGCTTGTGATTCCAAAACAGATTGAAGAATCATTTGAGGAGTACTCCAAGAACTTTAACCATATAACAAATGATTTAATAATGTCAGGTGATGAGGATGCATATCGAACTGGCAAGAAAGAAGGAAAAAGCACTTTCTATGCGGGAATGATTGAAAGCCGAGCGTCATAGGTGATCTCTGCTGAAATGGTATCAGAATATTTTGATACAGAATAAAACAAAAAGAGGAGGGATATCATGGGAACATTTGGAAGCTACACAGGCAGCATGAAGATTTCAGAAGAGAAAAAGGAAACATTTGTCAGGCAGGTGGAAAAAATCCTGAATTACGGCGGGATGGTGCAGTTTGAACAGATCAGCATGTACGGCCATGAAATGGGATTACTGAAGCCAATAGAATTGTACCCGGGAGGCAAGGTCCGTTTCCACTACAATTACTTCGAGGACGATGCATGGGAAACGGCTGGTTTTGATGGGGAAGAAGCGTATTTCTGGTCACAAAAGATTGGCAGCGCCGAGTTTTGCGATGTGGTCACGGCGGTCTATGTTTTATATGAGATGTACGATGAAGGTCCGGGATATGCGGAAGTGAATGGAGATGCAATTGGCAGCAGAATCTATGTGGGGTGGCTTAATAACCTGTTGGGAACGGACTTTTCCATGAAAAAGAGGTTCCGCTTATGGAGAAATTTTGAGTGTTATGCGTTATCACGGATAGAGGATCGTAGCGATCCGTCTTTCAGAGATCTGATGGACATGATACCGAAGGGACTTAGATATGCGGCCTGCGGAGTGGAATTTGCGGATCTGATGAATATTATGGAAGGCACGGAAATGCTGACAGGGGACGAAATTGTTCCCGGAACCTACCCGGCGGATGTATATGGATGCAAGAAGGCTGTGCAGGCTTTTTTTACAGCCGATTCCGGCAATGAAAGCATTCAGAGGATATGGGAACTGCTCAAGAAAGATAAAGCGGAGCGAGAATGCGCAGAAGAAGCGCTTGCGGATATTGCCGAATACAGCCTATTTCTTCCGGCTAGAGTGATCGTATATCTGACAACGGAAATGAAGAAGATAAGCTTCTGGAAAACATGGAAGGAGCTGAGCGGCAGCGTTTATCATGATGAGGTCATGAAACAGTACGCGTCCGATGAACTGGAGGCAGAGCGCCGGGAACTTATTGAAACTCCGGTTCCTTCGTTCAGAACAAGTGAGTTCCTCCGCCAGGATAGCTGGTTTACCTTCCATGATATGCCGAAAGAATTAAAAGGGAAAACCAAGTATTATATTTCTGATGACGATAGGCTGTATTGGTGGGATGGTTCCGATGAGGTCATCATTTCAGAGGAAACGGACCATTGGCTGGAGGGACTGGCACAGCGGCATAAAGATATCGCCATCCATATGGATGAGGCCGGAGCCGGCCAGGATTTCATGAAGGAGTTTTTATCCCTGATTGCAGACATTGACCAGTTTTACAAGCGTATTTTCCCGTTTCAAAGTATGTTTTACGAATTCCTTCAGAACAGCAGCAAGAGAGAGTACAGGGCGGCAGTGGAGCTGTTAAAGAAAATCGCGGAGGAAAACAGAGAGGAAGGAAATATCATTGAGAAAGCCAAATATAGCTGGGACATCACCAGCCGGATCGTGACACATAATATCGGTCGGCTGCGACTGAAACGGTATCTGGCAGTTATGGCAAATAAGAAGCTACGGAAGAAATATTTTAGGTTTTAACTGGACAGCAAAGGAAAGGAGTGGATGGTACAGAGGGCGGAGCGCATATACAGATGGTATTTAATTAGGAGATAACGGGCCACTTATGCTGTATAGGATAACACTTTCCGGGAAGCGGGCAATAATACGGACGATATGAGAAATCTAAAGAACATAACATGATCGGGTTCATCGAAAACCGTAATGTCAGCATACGGCTGTGGAGGAAAATAAAGTCAACGATAAAGGCCAGTGGGCCCAGAACGGTAAGGTCATGACACGAACCAGATGGTCAACTACCCATCCCCTAAAGGGAATGGGCTTGTAAAAGCCCGGACGCTTTGGGAGATAGGCAGCTGAGCAGAGGCATGACGCGGCAGGTGCCTTCGGGTGCCTTACCACTCAGGGGTGACGCCAAGCTCCGGACACTGGGATGTAGCCGCGCCAAGCCTATGGCAACACAACAGGGGCCTGCCCCCTGGATTAACTCAAAGGAGATTTTTATGAACTACGTTTATGTTTTGGACAAGGACGGGAAACCGCTGATGCCGACCAGACGCTATGGCTGGGTACGCCGGACTTTGAAGTCCAGCAGGGCCAGAGCCGTCACCACGGTGCCATTCACGATCCGGCTTACTTACGAACCAGAGACCCATGTGGTGCAGGATATTACCCTGGGCATTGACCCAGGACGGACAAATATCGGCCTGGCGGCAGTAACGGATGACGGGAGATGCCTGTATTCTGCGCACTGCGCCGCCAGGAACAAGGAAGTGCCGAAGCTGATGGCGGAACGCCGGCAGCACCGGCAGGCATCCCGGAGAGGCGAGCGGCTGGCCAGGAAGCGGCTGGCAAAATGCCTGGGGACAACCCGCCAGTCAGTCATGGAGAGGATGCTGCCCGGATACGGGAAGCCGGTCCAGGTCAAAGACATCATCAATACCGAAGCACGCTTCAATAACCGGAGGCACCCGGAAGGGTGGCTGATGCCGACTGCCATGCAGCTTTTGCAGACCCATATAAGCCTCGTAAGGAAGGCACGGAAGATCCTGCTTGTTACGAAAGTCTGCCTGGAACTGAACCGTTTCGCGTTCATGGAACTGGAGGCTGGCGGGAAGCTGGCACCGTGGCAGTACCAGCAGGGCTCGCTGTACGGCTATTCCGGCATCCGCCATGCGCTGGAAGGCCAGCAGGGCGGGAAATGCCTGCTCTGCGGGAAGCGCCTGATCGAGCATGACCATCACCTGATACCGCAGAGCAAAAACGGCAGTGATACCCTGGCGAACATGGCTGGTTTATGCAGCCAATGTCATGACTTGGTACATAAGGACGCAGGGGCCGCAGAAAAACTCGCGAAACGCAAGGCTGGCATCAATAAGAAATACCATGCATTATCGGTACTCAACCAGATCATCCCGTACCTTGCCCAGAAACTGGAGCAGATGTTTGGCGCACAGGGGTTCTTTGTGACCATGGGCTGGAACACGAAGCAGTTCCGGGATAACCATAATATCGATAAGGATCATGATATCGATGCCTACTGCATTGCCTGCAGCGCTATGGAAACCGTTAGGGTACTGGATGTGCCAAAGGAAAGCTATGAGATCCGGCAGTTCAGGCGGCACAGCCGGGCGGAGATCCACCACCAGACGGAACGGGCATATGGACTGGACGGCGTTACGGTAGCCAAAAACCGCAGAAAGCGCGAGGAGCAGAAAACGGACGCCCTGGAAGACTGGTTCCAGGCAATGGAAAACATCCATGGACGCCAGGAAGCGGAGCGGATGCGCTCCAGATTGTCAGTGAAGAAAAGCACAAGGTATTACAACGATATGGATAGGGACAGGCCCGGGGCAGTATTTGTTTTCCAGGGAAAACCCTATGTGCTGACTGGCCAGCTGACGGGCGGGCAATATTACCGCGCATATGGCCAGGAAAACAGGAATTTCCCGGTTAAGAAATGTGGAGTTGTCCAGAAAAATGCGGGGCTGGTATACGTATGACAGGATACGTTCTGTTGTAGGTTCCGTCATATGGCGATTCATCAGCGCGTCTAAAGCCACGCTGTTTTCTTGCCAGATTCTTATAAAAAGCGCCGCCCGGATCAAAACAAAAAGCTGTCTTTCGCAGGCAGCTTTTTTTGTGGCGAAACGGGCCGACCCGTTTCCATACTATACAAAGAAAACGAAAATGATGTTTAATTATAGAAAGGAGACTGTTATGAACGGAGATGAAAAGCAGAAGGGAGCCGAGAGCCGGGAAGAACAAAGAGCCAGGCGACGGGAACGAACCAGCCAGGTCATGCAGATGTTACAGGAGCAGGAGGAGGCTAGGAAAGCGGCAGTCGAAAACCAGGCGGCCGTGAAAGGCGGGAAGGAGAAACCCGCAGACCCCACCAGGGAGTCGGATGAAACAAAAAAGCTATCTGGCAGCGCCAGCGGGCGTATGGAGGAGCCGACAGAGGCTGACAGGGATGCTGAGGCCATAGAAACAGGCAGGCCGCAGGAACAGGCCGATCCTGTCATGGATACAGAGGGACCCGCCCAGAGCATGGAATATGCCGCAGGCCGTATGGAGGAAGCTGCAGGGCCTGCTATGGAGGACATGGAGACCGCACCAGAGGATGCCGGAGGTAAAGATATCGAGCCTGCTGACAGTATCATGGGCCCAGATGTGGGAGGCCGGGAACCTGACGGGCGGGAGGCAGAAAACGATGCTAGGGATAAGGCAGAAACGGGGATGGCTCAGGAAGAAGCCCAAGAGCTCCAAGAGCACGAAGCAGTCCAGGAGACGGATGTTCCCACAGGAGCGGATGCCGAAGCTATAGATAAAGAAGATGAGCAGGAAGAAGCCTCCCGCACCGACAGCATAGGGCAGGAGGCCCAGGCCCAGGAAGAACCCACGCAGGAACCGCAGGGAAAGGCGAAGGAAAACGCTCCCCAGCAGCCGGGGCAGGGCCAGCTAGGAGCAGGGGACAAGGACCCCAGGCAGAAGCAAGGCCGGGACGGACAGCCTTTCCATAAAGATGCCCCACACAAAGGCAAGGATGAACAGTCGAAGGGCCTGTTTTCCTGGATGCGGCGCCTGGCGCTGCGGATCTTCCACCGGATCAAGCATATGGTGGAACGCGTGATTGGGCGGGGGCATATCCCGACGCTGCCCAGAGTTAACAAGTCTGATTTATCAAGGTCTGCCATGGATTTATCCGGCAAGGACAAACCATCTGTAGATAGAGAGACGAAAGATAAAGAACAGGAGCAACAACAGGGAAGGAACTGGAGGGACCTGATCTTCCACGGGTTCGCAAGGCGGGTACTTGGACGGGACGCCTATATGTACGCAGTCCAGCAGACAGAAAAGCAGGAAGCCGCCAGGCAAGGCAGGGACACACAAGGACAGGAACACCCAGGCCAGGCACCAAAAGAAGCCGCCAGGCAGTCAGAGGAGAAACGCGCGGACAAGACGGAACATCCTGGAAGCCAGGAGAAGCCGGCTTCGGAGAGATCCGGGGATGCGTACACCCAAAGTCAGGGGAAAGCCGAAAAGGGCACGGAACAACAGAAAGAACCAGAAGAAATGAGGGGGAAGATCAATTCCCTTCATAAGATCATCACCAATGACCTGGAGGACAGATACACCAATGCCAGGGAAGCCAAGGAAACTTACTTAGCCAATTACGCAGCGCAGCTCCAGGAGAAGCTGACGGAGATCAACCACGAGGATCCCGTACAGATATCGGTCTCCAGGGAAGACGGGAAACTTAAAATCTGTATCAACCACGAACAGGAACAGTTCGGGGGATACCCTATGTTCATGGGATGTGCCAGGATACAGATCGAGATCGATGGACACTTAAACATCACTTCCGCAGAAGCGCTCATACCGACCAAGCAGTCGGAAGACGGCAAGATCAGCGGCAGGAAGATAGACGTATCTGAAACGCTCGGGGCCTATATCATTTCCGATCTGGCGAAAAATTTCCGTGAAGACTATAACCGGGGATCGGAATCCTATAACCTCGCAAGCAGGAACGAGTTTGAAAAGACAATACGCGACGCTGCGGCGCAGGGCCGCGGAGGCTTTAAGATCGACAATATCCCTTATTCGATATCGGTAAACCAAGACCAGACAATCCAGATCAGCCCGGTTGCGGGAGAGGGGAGGGCGTTCACCATCGCCATGGAGGCCGCACCCCAGCAGACAGAAGCAGCCAGGGAAGTATATGAGTCAAAGGCACAGGAGTTACAGGACACAGAATGCGCACTGGGATCCGCCAGGCGCACATACGACGAAAAGAAAGCGGAAAGACAACAGCTGCAGGAAAAATACAACCAAGCGTCTGACCAAGCGGATGCAGCAACAAAGAAATACAAAGATATCCAGAAGGAGTGCTACCAGATAGACAAACGGATGTCCGGCACATACCTGGGCGCTGAAGAGATGGCAGCGCAGGAGCATAGAAGGACAGAACTGGAAGCGGAGAAGAAGGCTGCTTTTAAAAAACAGCAGCAGGCTAACAAAGACCGGAATATGGCCCATGCGGCAGTGGATACCGCAGACCGGGTTTTACAGGGGCAGAAGCTGAAGTCTGATGCCCTGGAGCAGAAGGCAGAAGCATTAAGGGAAGCCTGTAAGGAAGCGAAGGAACAGTATGATACCGTATCCTTGAAGCAAAAAGAGACCGTCATGGAAGCATACCAGGCACACGTAAGCAGCGTTGCGGAGAAACGCGAATCGTCCATCCGGGTCTTCGAGGAGATCCTGCCGGGATGTAAGAATGACATCGGTGGGGACTTTAAGTTGGAGGATCTAAACAGGGCCATGGAGGAAACCGGCAGAACATCCATGGAGGAAGCGTTATCCGCCCAGGAGATGGGCGACGGCCGGGCAGAGCCTTCCCGCGGGGAAGAACATGAATCCAGCACGGAAAGCCAGGAACTGGGCGTTGAGATCGAGTAAGCGGCCCGCAACACAGGAAAATTCCCGCAATCAGCCGGAAAGCGACGAAAAAGCAAGCAGGATCAGACATACTTCTAACAAACAGGAAAGGAGAATGATTAAAATGGAAATTATGGATATCATCCGTGCCCTTTGGGACAAGGACGAGCACGGCGACAACCTCACCATGGTCCAGATATCCCTGGAGGACATGGATGAAGCAACCGGAGAAACGGTCAAGCAGATCAGCGAACTGACGACCAGGGACCCGTTAGTGTCCCTTGCCGATATCGGTGGATACACCACGATCCGTATCACTTACAAATATAACACGTCCAGCGCCTTTAACCGTATGCGGATGATCGTAGAAGATTATTCGCAGCATATGACGGAATTTATCCATTCCGGACAGGAAAGCGCCGGGATACCATGCCTCAGGGTGACCATCAGGCCCATGAGCATCGCAGGAGCGATGATCGCGGCGGTCAACCCGATCTTCCACAACATTCAGCCGCACGACCCCATGTACACGGAGTGCAATGAGCTGCAGCTTCTGTTCCCGCCGGACAGCGTCTGGTTCTTCGAGGATCCGGAGTTTGATGAAAAAGCCGTATCCGACCAGGTACGCGCCGAAATGACGGCAAAACAGGCAGCGGAGCAGAATGCGAAGAAGAAGCGTGAAGAAAAGGAAGCCTACCAGCAGGAGCGTGAGAAGGAAATGCAGAAAACGCTCTCTGAAGGGTACGACATGCATGGCGGGCATGTGATCCAGAACGCCTACCATGGATTCGGCAAGGACAGGGATAAATGATAGCAGCCGGTGGCAGGATACGCCGGCACCGGGAAGGTTCCTCAATGGAGCCTTCCTTTTTTGTACAAAAAAGGTATGCCAGCTGTGGGCGGCAGCCTGGATGCGGCTGTTTTCTTCTGGAAAACGGCGAAATCCTCCATACTACTAATAGTACCGGACTACAAGGCTGAATGCCGGATGTATGCCGGAATATCCAGGAAAGGAGGGAGTAACCATATAGCAGGCGGAAGCCTGCGGTGTTAGGAGATAATGGATGATATAAAATACCAGGATTTTGAGAGGATCATCAAATACGCGATGATCTACGGGCTTGCGAACGAAAGAAGCGATGTCCTGCAGCAGTGCGGTGTATTCCACAGAAAAAACGAGAAACGGACACCGGATGACAGGGTCCCCCTGGACGGGGATGACCGGGAGGCTTTTGGCAGCCTGTGTCTGTACGCAGTGGCGAGTGCCGGTTCTGCGGATGACGCGGTGTCCAGCCGGATATGCCGCATCACCTGCGAGCATTCCGGCCTGCTCACACAGGACAACCGTGCGTCAGTCATGGCGGTCGCGGACATGCTGAGGGATAAGCGGAAAGGGAAGGAATGCCCGTTTTACCTATTACTTGAATATCTTAAAAAGGAGGAAGCGGGCGTCCAGGCCTGCGAAGCAGAATAATGAAGAAACGAACAGTAAGGATGGCCGTGCTCACCTGCACGCTCGCCATATCACTTGCCCCAGTCAGTGCATCGGCAGCGCCTGGAGGGCAGACCCAGGCATCAGAAAGCAGTATGGAGGCGGCTGGAAATACGGAGGCCGCAGAACCCCTGGGGATGGACGGGGACAGCAATGCCGGCGGTACCCTGGAAGGCCAGGAGGAAACGGGAGAGATCCAAGGAACCACAGAGGAACCAGACGGGGATGGAAGCGATAACCCGGATACGGAAGAGGAAGGGCAGGAAACAGAAAACAGGGACGGGAGCGGCGCAGATGAGACCCCGAAATCCGACCAGAAGGAGCATATTTCCGCAGAACGCCTGATGACGGAAAGAGGCGGTAACATAGCGCCAACGGCAAGCCAGGAAGAGGACGGGGAAGGAGAAGATATCGGAGGAAACATCATGGACCAAGGGATGGAAGAGGAGGAAAAGCCATCTTACACTGCGCCGGAAGACAGCCGGCATGCGAACGTGAGCTTTGCCATTACGGAGGCCGTTTCCTCCGCCTTCTTTACGGAACTCACATACCCTGTATCCATCGGACTTAAAGAGGTGGATACGGGGGACAGGGTCATGCTGACCGTCCGGTCTGCCGGACAGATTCTGGAAGTGGAAAAAGGGGATTACGCTGTCGTTTCCGTAAAGGACAGCGGGAAGGTGCCGTTATCCGTGCCGGGTGATACGCTCCATATCTATGAGAATACGGAATACACGGTCAGGTTTGCAGCGAACAACGTCCTGAAAATGTTCACGGATTTTCTTGCAGATAACATTTTTCTGGCATGTTTCTTCGCCTTTGCCGCCATTTTTTACAAAAAGGTCTTCATCCCAAGGTTTGCCAGCGATGCCCGGAGGCGGTAAGAAAATGCTTGTCTGCGTAAAATAGAAAAAAATATGGACGAAAAAACACTTATCCGCAGAAACCAGGCCAGGGCAATATGAGCCATACTTCGAAATGATACATTTAAAAAAATCATTTGTGAGGTGACTGCTGCATTGAGATACTTATTTATCGCTGAGAAAGCAGATGTGATGAAAAAGGTAGAAGCCGTCTATAAGAAGTACCGGGCACAGATCGCAAATTCCATCGGAGAGATCGATTTCGTCGCCCTGACCGGCCATGTATGTCGGTATCTGGAGCCCAGGGAATACCCGGACTGGCAAGGCCAAAAATGGCATGAGATGAACCTGCCCCTGATGCCGTCTGCCTTTGAAGTAACGGAGATCAATAATGATTTCAAGAAAAAGAAAATAGGTGGGGTGAAAGCCGCATTAAAGGACAAACAGTATGACGGCATCATCGTCGGCACGGATGCCGACACGGAAGGCAATGGCATCTACTACCTGCTGTGCCAGAAACTGAAACTGAAAAAGTATAGGACACTCCGGTTTTACGAGGAGTCCCTGACCGAAAAGGAGATCCTGAAATCCCTGTCGTCCATGACGGACTTTTACAAAGAACCCCGCGACCTGCATATGACAGACGCCTTCCTTTTAAGGAGCCGCTTCGATTGGTTGCTGGGCATGAACGGAACGATCGCCGTGACCAGGAAAGCCGGGAATCTGTTCAAAGTCGGGCGTGTCAAGGCGGAAGTCATGAACATCGTGTGTGAGAACAGTAACGCCTGCGACCTTTTTGTCCCGCACTCCGATTATCTAGTCCATGCTGTTTACCAGGACGGGTTCCCGGGCGTCATGATGGAAGGAGGAAAACCGGTATCTTTTGAGAAACAGACGGACGCGGAACAGTATATCGCGGACAACTTAGCCGGGAAGACCCAGGTAAAGGTGACATCTCTTGAGAGGAAGAAAGTGAAGACAGCGCCTCCGCAGCTTTACAAACTTTCCACCCTGCAGGTGGACGCAGGAAGCAAGTTCAACCTGTCCCCACAGGAAGTCCTGGACCTGGTGCAGGCCCTTTATGAGAAAGGGTATGTGTCCTATCCCCGTACCGATGGCGAATATATCTCCACGCAGAAAGCAAAGGAACTACCTGCACTCGTAAAAGCAGTGGAGAAGGTGCCTGAACTGGTACCGTTCATCCAGGGATTCCAGAAAGTGGACCTGGAACGGGCGTTAAACAACAAGCGCTTCGTCAACGACGAGGAAGTGAAGAAGGCGTCCCATGACGCACTCCTGCCAACTGCCGTAATGTTTGATTTGGGCAGCCTCCCGCCCATGGAAAAGGAGATCTATTCCCTGATCTGCAGGAGGCTGGTTGTACAGTTCTTTAAGGAACTGGAGGAGGAAAAGACCACGCTGGACGCCGAAGCGGATGGCATCTCGTTCCACTCCACAGGGAGCACCGTGACGGAACCCGGATGGACGACGCTGATCCCCAAGAAAAACACAGCGGAGAAGACGATCCCTCAGGGGATCAGAAAGGGTGACATCCTGACAGTGACATCATTCACTGCCCATGAGAAGAAGGCTTCTCCGCCCAAGCGGCTTACGCTGGCAACCCTGGTTTCCGCCATGGAAGGGATCTCCAAGTTCATTTCGAACAAAACCTTAAAAAAGGTGTTCGTCCAGGCCAAGGGTATCGGTACACCCGCTACCAGGGGTGCGATCATCAACGACCTGATCACGTCCGGGTATATCGAGTCCAGGGGGAAGAACAACCTCCTGTATATCACGGACAGCGGCAGGGATTACATTAAGGCCCTGTCCAACTTAAGCATCATACGCCCGGAGCAGGCGGCGGAGTGGGAGAGTTACTTCCAGGCCGTGAAGACCGGGGTCATGACACTCACGGAAGGGGAAAAACTCTGCTTCGGGTATGTGTATGACATGATCGCCGAAGTGGATAAGATGCCTGACCTGTCAAGGAAGGCAGCACCGGGGAAGATTATGGCCGGCCGCCAATGCCCATACTGCGGAAAGCCTATCCTGGACAGCAAGTGGAGTTATCACTGCGAAGGATATAAGACGGACTGTAATTTCAACGTCAATAAGGCTGACGGGAAGTTTACGGAGAAGCACCTGGACGCGCTTCTGAAAAAGGGAAGAACCTGCGTGATCAAAAACATCGTCCATTCCCAAAAGACCGGGAAGGACTATGACGCGTCTATCGTGCTGGAGCCGAAAGGGTCCCAGTATGCAACAAAGATAAAATTCCCAAAGACAGACCAGGAAAATCCCGGAAGGCCCAACAGTGCCAGCGGATCCGGGAACTCCGGGAGCAGGTCTGGTACCAGAGGCGGGGCAAGAAGGAGCGCTGGTGCATGACACATAGGCTGTCAAGCCGTTCGTTTTCCCGGCAGAGCCCGGGAGACATTAAAAATAGAAACAGCAAAAAAGCAGAAAAGGAGGATTTTTTATGAAAAGGAGTTATCTTTTCCTCGCAGCCGCCGTTGCCACAGTAGCCGTTGCGGCTTCCGGCTGCAAAAAGAAGGAGCCGGAGCCTGCAGGCCCTGTAGAGCAGTCACTGACTGCCGTAACAGTCAATGACCTGAAATCCGGATGTTATTATGTGAAAAACGGCGGGGATTTTTATGAGCTGCCGGTGGAAGGGATGAATTTTGACCCATCCAGGCCAGCGGAAACGACTACGATGGCTCCAAGCGGGGTCATCAAAAAGGATGCGAACCGCATCGTGGATTATGTCTACAAGGATAATGCGATCCCGACCCTCTACAAAAACGACCAGCTGGTGTTCAAGGCGTCCGGCAACGTGCCGTCCTTTACCTGGGAGAGGTTCAATGACCAGGGGTATTCCATTGGCCTTTACGGGTTAAGTCCGTCCTCTGCGGGGAAGATCCAGTTCGAAAGCGGGAAATCCGGGAATGACAGTACATCAAGCATCACGGCGGCGCTCTCCGGGGCGCTCTCGGAAGGAATGACCCTGGATAACGGCTTCGTGCTGGATAAGATCAATGGGGCGTCCCTGACCGGGGACAACCTGCGGACCGGCGGCATCGTAGCCGGACTGACCAAGGATGCCGTTGCCAACTGTGACCTTTATGTGGGAACGACGCTGATTTCCGCTTCCGCAACTGCGGATATGCGGGCATTTACATCCTTTGAGCTGTATACCACGGACTTATACAGCAACTCCCCGGACGGCTATGCGATCATCGACATCCCAGATTACTTAAAGTCAGGTTATTACTACATCAATAATGCCGGCCTGGTCAAGTATTACAACGTGGAGCGCGGGACCGACACGAACGACATCAAGATGGATGACCCCTATTACTACGAGGATAGCAATGGGAACGTGATGACGTACTACGAGTACCTGGAGAAGACCGGGGCCATCAACCAGAACACTGAGATCCAGGGTGGTGTATCTTCCCTTGATGATACACCGGATGTCATGGATTTCAACACGGATGTCACCCAGTCCGGCATCACGTTCAACATCGCTTATAAGTTCCAGAGCAAGGAAGCGGAGACTGCCGCAAAGCAGACTGGGACTTTCCCGCGTGTTATCTTAGTTTCGCCGACAGGCACAGCTACGGAACTGGCTACGGGCAGAAACAGCGATGACGAGGAATGGACGCATATGACAAGCACAGTGGAAGGTGCGGTTGCGGGTACCTGGCAGCTGCGGTTCTATAATTTCGAGAACCTATACCGCATGGTCAGCACGGATATCGCCAGCGGCAACGCCAAGTCCTTCATCCAGTCTGGCAGCAGCGGGCAGATCACGATCCATTATGACGAGTCCCACGTGGCGAACGACATTACGATCACTTGGCAGAACACAGACCATGCAGCAAACGTCGTCATCCGGACACCGGACGGCACAGAATATTCCAGGGAAAAGACGCCTGGCAACCTGATGCTGGACGAATACGGCAAGATCGTGTTCAAGCTGCCAAGTCTGATAAACGGCGATTACCAGTTCCAGATCCAGGGCACGGATCTTGGAAGGGTATGGGTGGACAGCGAAGAGTCCGTGTCACTGGACAGTGGCGTAACTCCCGAGACAGAGGAAAGTTCCAAAGAGCCTGAAGCAGAAGGCGAAACAGAACCAGAGGCCGACACCGGGGAAACGGCGGCATAGGACTAACGTAAGGGAGGCATTGAGGACTTTGGATGACAGACTCTTTTTGCTGAGCGCAGGCGGGGCAGCGGTGATCCTACTGCTTGTTTTCAGCATACGCTTGATCGTGTCGCTCATGGTCTCCGTGCTGGTCTCGCTGAAATGAATCCGCACGATATAGGTGGTGCGGCCTATCTTTTCACCAGTGCAGGCGGATTCTTTTCAGGAGAGTGAAGGAAAAGCCGGAAAGCCCATAGTTTGGGGCTTCCCGGCTTTTGTTTACACGTTAAACAACGAAATCATGCACAAAATAGCAAATGGCTGATTCCGGCTTGTCTGCGCTAAGTGGATCAATAGGAATCTTCCATATCCATGTCAATGGTTTCTGATCCCGATGCAGTCTTAACAGTTCCGGAAAATGTGATCTTATAAGTGCCAGGTCCTTTTGTGGGAATCGTGCCGGTTACTCTCAGCTCACTTTTGCTAGTTGAAAGATTTCTCGTGTAAATTGAGGTGCCATCTTTATATATGGTCATTTTACCGGATATAGAGGTGACTTCATCGATTCCTGAAACACGGACACTGTAATCGACACCACTGCTGCCGGGATTAACGAGGATAGCTCCATCCATGATATAAGCAAATCGCGGAGAAACCAAGGATACCGAGTTATCCATAGTGGGGGCTTCGTATTCATGTGCCCAGGTCGTGCATGTCGGTGTCGCAAGCAGCATAGTGGCAAGGCCTAAAGAGATAATTTTTTTGAGTTTCATAAGAAAGCTCCTTTCTATTTTTTTATGCATCCTTATTAACACCAATATAAAGACTTTTTCTACAGGTTATTTTATATTTTCTGCAGTTTTTATCATTTCTTCCATTTCCAATGCTGATTTAAGTTGAAAATAGTCATTTTCTGCACTCCATATGAGGATATTTAGAAAACGATCATCCAGTGATTCAAAAAATGTACCTTTATCATTACCAATGTTTACCTCATAAACGAGATAATGCTCATTATCAATGAAAAATGCATTCTTTGTTGTTTTGTAGTTCAATTTAATATAATCACCATAAGAATTCTGATAACTAACATAATTATCTATCCCATTGAACGAAGACTCCGCAATAAAATATCCTTCTGGAACATATCCAAGACTAATAGGAGCGTCTTCCAGGGAGAGGTCAGAGGTATAGGAATAGCGGATATATCGATCATATATTTCTATAATGACAGCCTCGCAAGCCGCACGCACTTCGTCAAATGACAGCAACAGGGTAAAGCTGATCCCCATGATCAGAAGGATGACAGAGGCTATCTTCTTCCCATACCGTAAAGACAGCTTTGCATATTTACGATAACGGTAACGCCTTAGAATCCTGCGCATTCTCGACTCATAATGTTCAGGAAGAACGATACGGTTTATTTCTTGTTCTGACGGATAATCCTTTATCTCATTCTGGCTATTTTAAATAACAGCAGCTTTTAACAGAGATTCCCACAATTCATCTTCAAGGTCTTTATACATTTCCTTACTCCTTTAATTTTTTCCGCAGGAGTTGATTAGCACGATAAAGCCGCATTTCCACGGTCTTTTTCTTGATTTTTAAAAATGATGCGATTTCATCATTTGAAAATCCAGTGATGTATTTCAGCTCCAATACGGATTTGTAAATGTCCTCCAGTTTATTGATTTCCTCTGCTAAATGGTGTATCTGTTCTTTGACAATGAGAGAATCCAATATCTCATCTAAATTTGTCTGTGTTTCTGGAATTTCATCCAGAAGATCTTCCGGATGTCTCATTTTACTACGCAAATAATTTGAACAGTAGTTGCGGGCAATCGTAATGATATAGTTCCTTGTTCTTGTGTGGTCATTTAAGTCAATTTTATCCAAATGTTTAGCAAGGATTATGTAGATATCCTGTGATAGATCCTCTTTTGTGTATTCATCCAAGTTGTAACGACATAATGTGTAATAAATTGTATTTCTGTATGTTTCATATATGGTAACGAACTTATCCCTATCTTCTGATGTATCAAAGACCAGAATCAACATTTATCTATCACCCCTTTTTGTTGTGATAATTTAGTTCAACAACGATTACAGAATCTATGATATCCAATACCTTCTGCCGCTCCAAAGACGGAAGTTTATTTAGCTGGCCTTCCATGATTTTCAATTTTTCTGAGGTGTAGTTTTTTAGTTCTTTACCCAAAAGAATGTCTACCGAGATGTCAAGAGTATTTGCCAGATTAATCAGCGTGTCCAGGCTGGGAGATTTTTTACCACACTCAATATTGGAAATGAAAATGCTGCTGCACCCGATTTTTTCCGCCAGTGCCTCCTGACTGTAACCGGCTTGTTCGCGGTATCGTTGTAATTGTTTGCCAAATGCTTTTCTATCCATCACGCTGCTCCAAATTAGTTTAATATATAATACTTTTAGTTATATACCCTTAAAGTATACAGATATTACCGAATAAAATGAAATAACCATAAGTTATATAGCTTAAACTAACAGTTTGATTTTTGGAGATTTTTTCAGATGTCCCAATTTAGACTGTTTCCCAAAACCCTTAATGCTAAGA
>Ga0137297_11147_pt1 | contig 16108 bp, 16 predicted proteins | sample RamsorincwithD2O_FD_97191 | JGI IMG/M metagenome (GOLD analysis project Ga0137297, IMG submission 97191) | Mouse cecal microbial communities from Vienna, Austria - Mucin amended with D2O | ecosystem: Host-associated > Mammals > Digestive system > Large intestine > Cecum | place: Austria: Vienna... | reverse complement strand
TTATACTTTTTTTAAAAGCCTTGACGGACAGGCGATCATGAGCCTGGCGGACGGGATGGGGAGCGGAGAGGCGGCCAGCCGGGAAAGCATGAAGGTGATCGAGCTGACAGAGCAGCTGGTGGAAGCCGGATTCAGTGCCCGCTCCTCCTTAAAGCTGGTGAATACGGTGCTGCTTTTGGCCGGAAAAGAGCAGCATCCGGCAGCGGTAGACATTATTTGCATAGATTTGCACACGGGGGTGCTGGAGGCCATGAAGCTGGGCGCGGTGGCTTCGTTTGTGGTGGGGAAAGACGGCGTGGAGCTTTTGGAGGCGGGAGATGTGCCCATAGGGATTTTAAATCCCATAGAGCCGGTGCTGCTGTCCAAAAAGCTGTGGGATGATGACCGGATCATTATGGTTAGCGACGGGGTTTTGGAGGCGATGCCTGGAGAGGAGAAGGAGATGGTGATGAAGGACTTCCTGGCATCCCTTCCCCCAGGCAGGCCAAAGGACATGGCGGAGCAGATCCTTGGCTTCGCCCTAAGCTTTGGTGAAGATGCCAGAGACGACATGACGGTGCTGGTGGCCGGGGAGTTTTGCAGCTAATCAACGCTTTAGACGAAGAGGGGTGCATCTGCCCGTTTTCCCAGGAAATGACCCTGGTTTTAGAATCTGTAGCCTCCCAGGCTGCCATCACCATTCAGAACGTGCGTTACCTCTGTGATATCCGGGAGCTGTTTTCCTCCTTCGTCCGGGTAATGTCCACGGCCATCGACCAGCTCACCCCTTATAATGCCAGCCATTCCCGGCGGATGGCCCTCTGCGGGGAGCGGTTTTTGGATTATTTAAACGGGAATTTAGAAGAAAAGGAACGCTTTTCGGCTGCCCGGAAGGAAGAGCTCCTGATGAGCATCTGGCTCCATGATATCGGAAAGCTGATCACCCCGCTATCGGTAATGAATAAATCAGAACGGCTTCTCCCAGAGCAGAAAGCCGCCTTCGCCCACCGCATGGAGATTATCCGCCTCCGCACCCAGATTGACTGCCTTAAAGGAAAGTTAAGCCAGGCTCAGTCAGAACAGCTAACCGCCAAAACCTACGAAGCTGAAAACCTGGTAAAGGAGATCAGCAATTCCAGCCGCCCCTTAACCGACAGCCAGCTGGATGCCATCCGCAATCTGGCCCGGCAAACCTACCAGGATAAGGACAATGTTTCCCATCCCTGGCTGGAGCCTGCGGAGCAGGCCATGCTTTCCATTCGGAAAGGAACCCTCTCCCAGAAAGAACGCCAGATCATGAATGCCCACGTTACCTTGACCGACTCCCTCCTGTCCCAGATCCACTTTACCAAGGAATTTTCCCATGTGCGCCAGTGGGCGGCCAGCCACCACGAGCTGCTGGACGGCTCCGGTTATCCTCAAGGCCTGGGCGGGGAAGCCATCCCCCGGGAAGTGCGGATTATCACGATTTTGGATGTCTTCGACGCCCTTGTCGCCGACGACCGCCCCTATAAGCCGGGGATACCCATCCCAAAAGCCCTGTCCATCCTGGCAGATGACGCCGCAAAGGGCAAGCTGGATCCGTGGCTGACCAGGCAGTTTGCCGAGAGCCGCTGCTGGGAGAAAATCTATCCTGTTTTTGCTTAGAGGAATTTTAAAAAGAATGTTGAGAGGATTTTCCTTTGCAGGAGCCGATTTCTTTTTGCCGCCGTCTGCTCCTGTCACGCCATGCGTTGAGTGCCGCAAAGCGTATGGCGGTCTTGCAAAAGCCGTTGAACGTATACATGATATGTTCCTTGTATGCTTCTGTGCAAGGCATAGATGATTCCCCCTTTCTCCCACATGGGGCGTGCATGGTTTACGGTTGCTTGTTTATAATTCAAAGTAACAACAACTCTATGCGCAGGTCTTAACTCGTTTCGCTTCTTTAATTATCTTCTCCCGGTATCACATTTTACCATTCACAAAAAACAATTTCAGCATTTTCGTAAATAGGACATATATCGTTCAAGATACTCCTTTTGACAGTTTGTATTTTTTTATAATCAATGTTATTGGTAATATAAATGCAAACTTTTATGTGCATACCAATTTTATATATGTCACATTTTTGCAATGTCATAATACCGCTAAGATTCTTTTCTACAAATTGGAAAACTGTTCTTTTTAGTTCCTGATTCGTTGTCAACCCTCCTGACAATTCGCGGAAAGAAGATATGAAAACACTTATCGGTTCTTTTATTGCAGGCAAGACTATAATTGTCGTAATGAAAAAATCTCCAGTATAATGAAGGAAACCCAAACTTCCGTTAATATCTGTCAGTTTTATCAAGAACGCAGACAGTGCTACGCCCAAAGATAATATGCCGTCGATAAGATTTCCTTTCAATTCTGTTGCTAAAAGTGTGCTGGAATCATTAGTTTTACGGCTCTGACTTCTGTTAAAAAAAGACAGCCCAAAACATATGATACACATAAGTATCTCATAAGGAATTACAGGTTCAATCATCAAAGGGGTTCCAACGCCATATGCAAAATACCCCCATGCTGCTTTTGCAGTACGAGCAACAGAAGAAAACAGCAGCACCAATGTTAATAAAGTTCTAAAAATAGAATATAGCGGCTCTAAAAAATAAAGACCGTCCGGGTAATTCTTTGTCTTTTTATTACTAATTTTTGAAATTTCCAATGCTGCCAAACAAGAGCAAGAAGCAATCATTGAAAAGGAACAGTCTAAAAACAGAGCTTGAATATTTGTTATCGAAAAAATCCAAAACCCACCTATTGCCATTATTAAGTTTACAATGCAGCTTACGATCAGCGATCTGCGTTCAATTTGTTTTTGTGTCATGGTTACCTCCATTGCCTTGGAATTTTATAGTATTCAGATTGACATATCCGCACAACGAGCAGTATACTATAATATGTGTCGTTTTTCTATCTTCAATTTTATCTATAATTGTTGCCTAAACGACACTGCTGCTCGAAACTGTTGTTTAAAGGAGAAAACTATGAATAAACATGTGTTGCCTAAACGACACTGCCTGAACGCACTTGTATAAGGATTCATAAAACCCCATTTTTACAAGTATAGAAAACAGAATAATGTTAGTTATCGTTGCGTTTTACTAACTTAGAACTATCGTAACCAAGGCTTTCAAGGTAAGCAAAAACATTGTTCTCATTCAGAACAACACGCGCTACATGTTCCTGGGGGTTCATCAATTCCTCATAGTCAGTAGGGGTAAAAGGTTTCTTTTCCGAAACCATGTGGTAAATACACACCATCATCATTCTTGCGATGGCAATGATTGCTTTCTTATGGCCACGACGCTTTTTGATCCGCCCATATTTGACCGCAAAATAAGGCTGCTTTTTGTTTTTGATTGCGGCAAGAGCACACTGTACCATCATTGGTTTTAAATAATTGCCTGCTTTTGCAATCCGGACAGCTTTTTCATCAATGGAATCAGCGGTATGCTCCGGCAGATAAGACATGATTTCCGTCGCTGTCTTGCCGAAAGGGTCAGAAAGCACGCTGGCAATGCCCACATTGGAAACGGCCATACAGTTTTGGATGCGGTTCTTCTCAGAAGATTTCATGCAGACCAGCTTGAAGCGGTATCTGGCAAGTTCCCGGAGCTGGCGGAAATCCTTTGGAGGGATAAAGGAGCATCTGGCAAGGTCAAATTTGTAGAGGTCGGCAATCCATTTGGAGTCCTTTTTGTCCGTTTTTTTGCCTTTGATGGCTTTGACATATTTGGGATGTGTAAGGCAGACATCCATGTCATTTTCGAGATAATTAAAAATAGGAATCCAATACTTTCCTGTGGATTCCATACAAACACGATAACAATGATTCTCGATGAGCCAGTTGTGAAACCTTTGAATATCCGAGTTGATGGTTGAAAAAGATTTTTGTCTGTATTCGGATATCCCGTCCTTGTTAGTAATTACGATGGTTGCAACGATAACATTTTTGTGGACATCAAGTCCACAACAGATGGGGTATTTTAACTTCATCATAAGTATCACCACCTTAATCAAAAAGGAATAGCAGCAGTGACTGTCATCCTGCGACTGAATAAACATGGTTTATTACCAATGATAAGAGTCCGGGCTCAAAGTCCCACTTGTTTGTGCTTGAAAGGATGACGGCACATATAACTATACGGGGTCGAAATAAATTCGCCACTCCTCCTTCCGTGCTCTGTAGTGTATTGCTATTCCTAAGGCTATTATAAACAAAATGGAGGGGTGACACAACAAGCTTTTTCATGTCTTGTTTGTGCCTTGAGCGAAGCGAAAGGAATGATAAAAACTATGAATAAACATGACAGGCGGGTCAAAAAGACAATAAAAGCATTACAGTCTGCTCTTGCTGACGCAATGCTTGATAAGGAACTTCAAAAAATTACGGTACAGGAATTAGTCAACAAGGCAGACATACATAGAGCTACTTTTTATTCGCACTACCATGATGTGTATGACTTATATGAGCAAATGGAACATGACGCCATATCTGAGTTCACTAAATTCATTAACGATAATCCAGCAGGTCATTACGAAAATATTTATAATTCCATTATTGATTATATTTATGAAAATCCTGCCCTAAGCCGCCTGCTTTTTTTCGGAAAGGGAATTGACCACAAATTTCAAGAGCATATGTATGACATCATCGAAGAAAAATATCTTGAAATATGGATGCAAGAAGAAAATATATCTTCCGTTTCAGAAGAAATGCTCTATATGGCGACATATCATATTCAAGGCTGCCTCTCAATAATCTCACTTTGGATTAAGAATAATTTTTCTACCCCAAAGGAAAAAATAATCCAGCTTGTTCGTTTTATTGACGCAAGATGGAATATGTCATAAAAGAAATAATTTGTGTGGCGCTGGCGGTCTATCTCTTGTTTTCGGTTGCTTGCTTCTTTACCGTACATGAGCATTATGACACCCTCTCCTGATTTCCCCGACCTGCTTTTGCCTCCCTGGATAATTTAGCGAATAAGATTCTATATCGAACCTCTCATTAAAATGAAACGGCAAGCAGCATTTTAAACCTCTCCTCCCCATATACCCCATGGGGAATATCCTTTGGCATAATCAGCGTCTCCCCTTCATTCAAGAGAAATACCTCACCGCCCACAGTCAGACGCCCGCATCCTTCCAGAACCGTTACCATCGCGTCCCCGCCTGACGCGTGGGTGGAAATTTCTTCTCCTTGATCAAAGGAGAACAACGTTACGCTGACCTTATCATTCTGCACAAGCGTCTTGCTGACTACCTGTCCGGGCTGGTAGTCAATCTGATCCTTTAGCTGTAATTTCGTCTGTTTTTCAATGTTTTTATACATACGGCTTTCCTTTCTTAATCCTCCAAAATCCTTCCGTCAATGGATACGGTTACAATCTGCCATGGGATGAACTTTCCGCTACCCTCCAGAGCCTTCTTTGCCGCCGCGCAGGCGCCGCATCCATTGCACTTGTCTTCATCAATTTTTATTATTTTCCTAAGCATTTTCTCATCCTCCTTGACCTTGTGCTCCCCATTATACTATGATTAAGGGAGAAGCTGCAAAACATAGGCAAAGCTTTTTGACGCTTACATTATACGACAATATTTGGGGAAAGTATGTGGTTATAACCACAAAGATGAGGTTTTCTTATGATGGATTTTATTTCCAAGGCTGCGCTTTTTCAAGGATGCTCAAAAGAAGACATCTCAGCGATCGCAAAACACCTGGATTTTCGGACAAACCGCTATAGAAAAGGAGAAGTGATCTTAAGTGCGGGAAGCATCGTAACGGATATCGGCCTTGTCCTTTCCGGAAGCGTGCGGATCGAGCATACCGATCTCTGGGGGAATAAAAGCATCCTTGGAATCACTCCCGCCGGAGGCGTATTTGCGGAATCCTATGCCTGCATCCCCAATGAGCCGATGCTGGTAGACGCGGCGGCCAATGAAGACTGTAAAATCCTGTTTGTAAGCGTCCCAAAGCTTTTTGCGCCCTGCCCGGCCAGCAGATGCCAAAGCAGGCTTATCCAAAACCTTCTTGCCATCAGCGCAGGAAAAAATCTGCTGCTTTCCAAACGCAGCCTTCATACCTCCCCCAAAACCATACGGGGGCGGCTGCTCTCTTATTTTTCACAGGAAGCTTTGGCACAGGAAAGCCGCAAAATCACCATTCCCTTTGACCGCCAGCAGTTAGCGGATTACCTGAACCTGGATCGCAGCGCCTTGTCAAAGGAGCTGGGGAAGATGAAAAGAGATGGCCTGATAGAATACCATAAGAATGTATTTGAATTGAACATTGATATGCTCCCGATAACGGGAACCGCCGCCGGTTAGGCGGCATCCATTCAAGACTTACTTTATATAGGTACGCCTTTTTGGTTCTTTCCCATTAAGACAAATCCATTTCCACATGATTCCTGTCGCAGCAAAGCCCGTCATCACAAACCACCAGCTCCGCCACCTGCAGGGACGAGCGCCTGTGCCGGTATTCCCATATAAATCCCGGGTCATTCCGCTCATCCTCGCTTACCTCGGGATGGGTAAAGTAAAAGATATAGGCCCGGCCTTTATGCACCAGCACATCGGCATGGGCGCCCATGGAGCCATCATCCGTCCGTTCTCCCGGCTCCCTTAAGATATTGGCACACCGCTTCCAGTTTTCCGCGTCATCACTTACATATACCCCAAGGCCATGCCAGGGATCTGTAACCATCCAGTACCGGCCTTTAAAAAAGAATACATTTGCCCCTTCATGGGGACAGTCGGTGATCTCTGCTTTCCCGGGAGTCCATGTATATAAATCTTCGCTGTACGCGGAGCAGGTAAAACTGTGCTCCCCCTCGTTTTTATACCACATTTTCCACCGCCCGTTCCCCAGGCGGATAACGCAGGCGTCAATCACCCGGTCAGAAGCCAGCTTAACCGGCGAAACCAGTTCCCAGTTCCACAAATCCCTGCTGGCATAATGGAGGATTGCCCTGGGATATTCCCAGTGGAAAGGAATGCCCCGCACATACGAGACAAACATATGGAATATTCCTTCATGCTCCACAACTTCCGGCGCCCAGTATGTATTTTTTCCCGGCTCATAAACCAATCCCTGGGCAGTGCCCCGGTAAACCCAGTTCTTTCCCCCATCGTCAGAACTGGCGATTCCGATATCCGAACCGTGCATATAGCTTACGCCAATCCCCGGGGAAAACGCCCGGCGGCTGGTATAAAAAATCCACCAGGCCTTTTCCATCGGATTCCAGATAACTGCCGGATCCGCCGCACCGTCATAAACCGGATCCCTGAACAGGGGGGCATTCGGTACAATTCCCATTGCTGTCTCTCCTTTTTCTTGTTCTTGATTATCATCTTTTATCGTCTCCAAAACCCGCGAAACAAAGGCCTATCGGTTCCACGCCTTCGCTTCACAGGATTGCCGCCGCAGGCAGCAGGCATATATCCACCGAAATTTACGCAGCGCCGGCATTTCGGCCTTTCGCCGCAAACTTACGCAGCGCCGGCATCTCAGCCTTTTACCGCGCCGCTGGTAATTCCGGCTACAATGTGTTTCTGCATAATCAGGTAAAAGATTACTACCGGGATCAGCACCAGAACCATTGTAGAAAGCATCATTGACCAGTCATTACTGAACTGCCCTACCCCTTTATACACCTGCATAACCAGGGTAAAGGACTTGTTGGAGCTTAAGAACAGGTACGGGTACAAAAAGTCATTCCATACCCACATTACTTCAAAAATCACAATGGTGGTGGTAATCGGTTTCAGCAGGGGGAATACAATCCGCCAGAAACATTTCCATGGGCTGCAGCCGTCAATCATCGCCGCTTCTTCAATATCCATAGGCAGCCCTTTAAAGAACCCCTGGTACAGGAACATGGCAAAATTGCACCAGCTGGAATATACCAGGATCAGGCCCGCGATATTGTTCATCAGATGGACTTTCTGCAGCAGCAGATATAAAGGAATCATGATCGTCTGCGCCGGAACCATATAGCCAATCAGGAAGTACATCAGGAAGCCTTTATACATTTTATGTTTCCGCCGCGCAATGGGATAGGCCGCCATTGCGCCCAGCAGCACAATCAGCGCCACGGAAACCACCGTAACCAGCAGGGAATTGGAAAAGCTGCGCATAAAATTCATATTATCAAAAGACTTGATGTAATTTTCAAAGGTAATGCTTTTGGGAAGAGCCAGCGGGGAAGCAGACATTTCCCTCGGCTCTTTGAAAGTATTCACCACCAGGTAATAAAATGGAATCAGGATAATCACGCACACCGCAAGCATTAACGCCTCGCCTGCTGCTTTTTTGGTTTTTTTCAGCTTCATTATTCAGCCCCCATTTTCTGTTGGATAACGGTAATAACCGCAACAAAAAGGAAAAAGATAATCGCGGCAGCCATAGAGCGCCCATACATTTTATCAATAAAGCCCCGCTGGATAATTACCTGGGAAATCATCGTCGTCGCGTATCCCGGGCCGCCTCCGGTTAAGGCAAAGGGAAGATCAAACACCTTCAGGGAGGAAATCATCAAAAGCATAATGCTTGTCACCATCGCCGGCTTAAGCTGGGGCACAGTAATCTTAAAGAATAACTGCAAAGTGCTTGCCCCGTCGATTTTTGCCGCTTCATACAGATCTTCCGACACGCTCTGAAGCTGTGCCAGGTAAATGCAGGCGTGCCATCCTAACTGGCTCCATACCGTAACAATGATTACGGACACCATGGCCATCTTTGGCGACGCCAGCCAGAGGACGGGCTCAAAGCCAAGCTTCGTCACAAAGCGGTTTAACAGCCCGTAGTCAAGGGGCGACATAATATAAGACCATAAGAACCCTAATACCAGGGCGCTGGGCACGGAGGGGAAGAAAAACGCCGCCCTCTGGATATTGCAGGTTTTCATCTTGGAATTAAACACCACGGACAAGGGAATTGCCAGAACCGTTACAATTACCGGCACGACGATGGCATAAACGATGGTATTCGTAATGGAAGTCATCATCTGCTTATCGCCAAATACATCCACGTAATTTTTTAGGCCCACAAATTTCAGGTTATCAAAGCTGACGCCCTTCCAATTGGTAAAGGAAAGGCCTACCGCCTGAAGAAGCGGGTACATCATCAGCACCGTGTAAACCATGAACGCCGGAAAAACAAAACATAAGTACGGTAATTCTTTTTTTAATTTCATAAGGTTCCTTTCCAGAAAATGTCCGTTAATTTTCCTGCAATTCTTCAAATTTTTCATCCACGGCTTCCAGCGCTTCCTCAGGCGTCAGCATCCCTGCAATAACGCTCTGGCAGGAAGATGTATATACATTCAGGATTGAAGAGGAAGACGGCCATTCTACGGTCTGCCAGTATACATTCCCCTGGGCTACCTGGGATTTAAAATCTTCCATGCACGCGTCTACCGTGTACTCCACGCCCGCAATATTCATAAAATTGCCAAAAGTATCCGACCAGCACTTTACGCCGCCATCAGAAGAAATGTATTCCATGAACTTCTCTGCGCCTTCTTTATTTTTGGCTTCCTTGGCTATGCCGATCCCTACATTAGCCGCTCCCTGCAGCATCACCTCACCGTTAAAGCCAGGGATTCCAAAAGCGCCGAATTTCATCTCCGGGTTCTTTGCGGCAATGTCCGGAAGGCTCCATGGACCGCCGATCATCATGGCCGCCTGGCCGTTGGCAAACATCTCAATCTGCTGGTCATTGGTAAGGCTTAAGCATGACTGCCCCAGATAGCCTGGTTCGATAACGTCTTTATACCAGGCCTCCATGGACTCCCTGTACAGGTCGGAAAATTTCGCGCTTCCATTGGCAATTTTTGCTTCAACCGTCGGATCTTTGGACGCTTCATTGGAAGCAAACAGCCCCAGAAGAAGCCTTCCTGCGTCCTCAGACTGGGCAGTCATGGGCTCTACGCCCAGTTCCTTTAACTTTGCCATATCCTCTGCCAGTTCATCCCACGTCTTCGGCGTTTCCGTAATCCCCGCCTGCGCAAAAAGATCCTTATTATAGAACATAAAGCTTGCCCAGGAATCCATGGATAAGCCATATACCTTCCCGTCAACGCCCAGCGTCCGCTTCGCATTGTCACTCAGCTTTTCCATAACCGGGAGCCCGGACAAATCCTCCGCAAAATCCGTCGCCACAACGTCTTCCTTTACCTCCGGGCACATAAAAAATAAATCCGTAGGCTCATTTCCGTTCATCAGAAGCGTCAGCTTCTGGATATACTGCTCCGTGGGCGGCACAAACTGCACTTCCAGTTCCAGATCCGGGTTTGCTTCCTCAAATCCTTCCTTTAAGGGCATCATCTGCTCTTCGGTATACCAGGAAAGCAAGGTTACAACTCCTTTCGCTCCTTTCTCCGCCTGTTCTGTCTTTCCCTTGCTGCCCCCGCATCCGGCCAAGCCAAGTACCATTCCTGCACACAATAACGCTGCCACTCCTCTTTTTTTCATCTTTCTGACTCCTTCCTTGATTCCCTGTTTTTACAACTGCCCGGTGTTTTTCCTGTTGCTTTTTTCTGTATTTGTCTGGCGCATTTTCCGTTTTCTTCTGTGCTAACCGTTTTCATAGCTCTAGTTTACTCATCTTTCCGGGCAATGAAAATGCCTAAAGTCACGATTTGTTGCTCAAAATCACTCTGTTTCTCCCAGAAAAACGGCCTTGATTTTATTCGGCATATTTTCCCATAATCCAGTAGGGGAAGGCTTTTTCCCTACTCGCCGCGCCGGGGCGGGGCCGCATAAGCGGCCATACTCTTCTCCGCCCCGTGTGCATAAAAAAGAATCCTGCTTCACAGGATTCTCCGCTTGCTCCTAAAGGCTGCGATATTCATTTGGGGAAAGCTTATACATATTTTTAAACTTACGGCTGAAATGGTACTGGCTTTCATAGCCCACTTCCCTGCTGATCACATAAATGGTTTTGTCCGTATCCTTTAACAGCTTTTTTGCCCTTTCCATCCTTATCTTCGCCACATAATCTACAAAGGATATCTTCATTTCTTCCTTAAATACTTTCAGGAAATAGTTCCTGCTCAGATGTACGGCTTCCGCCGCTTCTCCTGCCGTAAACTCAGGATCAGAAAAGTGCTCCTGGATGTATTCCGCCGTTTTCCCCATCAGGGAGTAATTTCCCTTATCTTCCAGCATATTCTGCACGGCATCCGCCGTTTCCCTAAGAGACTCTTCCATCTTAGCCAAAAGCCTTGCTTTTGTCCGAACCTTATGAAGGTTCCAGATGTTCCTATGCCGCAGGATCATAAACGCCCTGTCCTTATACACTGCGGTAAGCTGGCTTTTTACCAAAAACAGCACTTCAATCATTTCGTCAATCAGGCCGTCAGGCCGGCTTCCCTTTTCCCTGGCATAGTCCGCCATCCTCCGAACCTGCTTTTCCATCTCCCCGCAGGAACCGTTATACAGAAGCTTCTGCAAAGGCTCGTCTCCACTTTCCCCGTATCGAAGATACTCCCTTACCTGGTTTTCCTCCACCGTCTCGCTGAAATAAAGGCCGCCCGCTTCTTCATAAAAACCATAGCTGCGCTTTTTAAATCCCTCCTGATACCCGTCAATAAACTCCTGCACATTCTGAAAGCAGGGATTTACCTGCAGATTATATTTCTTTTTCAGGCTGCTTTTCCTTAATGCCTCAAACGCCGCCAAAACCGCCGTTTTCTTTTCCTCCAGGGCTACAATATCGATATGATCGTAGCCGGGGAAACGGTATTTGACTTCCCAGTCCTTTGTCGCTTCCATCAAACAGCCTATCTTTTCCACAGGAGAAAACAATTCGCAAAACCACAGCCGCTGCCCTCGGATAACCCCTTCCAGGCCCGGGAGAGCGGTCGCCGCTATCGCTTCCTTTTTCAGGCAGCTTTCTTCCAGCCGGGAAAACGCAAAGGAAAAAATCCCGCTCTCATACTGCATATGAATAAAATTCGTTTCGCTTTCCTTCTTTTTTGCCTCGTCTAAATTCTGCCGGATTTCCTGAACCATAGGAATCAGCTCTTTCCGGGAAACCGGCTTAAGGAGATAATCCTTCACCCCAAGGGAAATAGCCTTCTTTGCATAAGAAAATTCATCATAAGCTGTTACAATAACGTATATTGCCTGTTTTTTCTCCTTCTGAAGCCGCTCAATCAGTTCCAGACCATTCATTTCCTCCATCCGGATATCCACAAACACCACGTCCGGCTCCGTTTCCTCAAAGACCTGAATCCCCTCCTCGCCGTCCAGGGCTATCCCGCAGACCCTGAATCCCATCTCCTCCCAGTCGATGATCTTCTCCATAAGGAACAGATTTTGTTCCTCATCATCCACGAACATAATCTTATACATTCTTTCCTCCTTTCTGGCGGCAGGAGTACCCCCACATTGATTATACTATATTCACTCGCGGCATCTGTTTCCCGGCGCTGTCAGCCTCAAACAGGCACGATTTGGGTATGGTAAAGGATATTTCGGTTGACTGATCCTCCACGCTTGTCATGGTAAACCGCGCATCCTCCCCATAGGTCAGCTTTACCCTCCTGTAGGCATTGCGCAGGCCAATGGATTCAAAGGCTTTATCCTCGCCGTTCTCAATATACGCCTTCAATTCTTCCAGCCTTTTTTCCTCTATCCCCTTTCCATTATCCTCCACCTTAATGCACACATTCTCCCCTTCCTGGCAGACCTTAACCCGGACGCGGCCTTCCCGCTTTAAGTTTTTAAATCCGTGCTTAATGCAGTTTTCCGCAATAGGCTGGATAATAAACTTTAACACCGGGCACATCTCCAGCTCTTTTTCCAGGAAAATTTCATAGGTAAACTTATGGCTGTAACGCTGCCGGTACAGTTCCAGGTAGCTTTCCACATAGCTGCACTCTTCCTTAAAGGTTACGATCCGTTCCCGGTTGCCCATCGTATAGCGCATCATCCGGCTGAGGGCGACTACGATTTCCTCGATTTCATAATTTTCCCTTAGTACTGCCTTTGCTTGGAGAAGCTGCAAAACATTATACATAAAATGCGGATTCATCTGGTTCACCAGGCTTTCGTATTCCATATTCTTCCGGTAAATTTCCCCCAAATACACTTTATGCACCAGTTCATTAATTTGATGGATCATCTCCTCAAAATGGTTTCGGATCAGCACCAGTTCCCCCGGCTGGTTAACCGTTTCCCCAATCTCTACCGGGTTAAAATCCTGCATTTCCACCTGCTGGATCCTATCAATAATTTCATCAATCGGCTTCTTCACCGACCGGGAAATCATCCGCGCGAAAATCACAATCAAAAAGCAGCCCAACACCATCACCAGGAAGCCTATTTTCTGCGCTTCCACGGCTGATGCCACGATGTCCCGGTAAAGATATACGGCTGCAATGTACCATTCACTGCTTTCCATCTTGGAATATACGATAAAATCACGATCCGCCCTTAAAAAATCGCTATCCTTATCTCCCACATAGCGGATAAAATCCTCTTCCCCTCCTTGGCAGTTTTCCTTCGTCTGAAAATCATAATATTCTTTTGTGGAATCATTCACCAGATATGCCCGCATATTGGCACTGCGGATAATCCCATCGGGAAGGGCTCCTGCCTTCTCCATCCGAAGATCGCAAACCACATAGCCCACTATATCCCCGCCTTTCCTTACCGGCAAAACGATAGATATGGCCTGGCTGGCTGGCCTTTTCCCCGTCTTATAGTAATCCACATCATGGGGCAGCACATATTGGAAGCCTTTCCTCCCAAAATCCACTCCCTGGGCAAACCACTCCTCTTCCAGAACCTTCCCGCCAAGCCCTTCCAGATAGTTATACTGATATCCGTTTTTTCCCAAAACCAGCACATCCTGAACATAACTTTTCATGGAAATCATAGAGCCCAGCAGACGTTTCATTTCCCGCTCGCACCGAAGAAGCTGCCCGTAATCAATGTTTTCTCTGTCCATTGTCATCAGCGTCCGCACGCTTTCATTCATGGAAAGGGTATTTAAAAGAGACTTCACATCTGTGGTACAGAAATCCATGTTCAGCTTAAATGTATCCGTCAGGTATTGGCTTCCCTCTTCGATATTGGCGATAAACCGCTCTTTATACATATAATTAACCAGCGCCGTAGTTGCCATCAATGCCACGCAAAATACCGGAACCATAAGAAAAATCATCTTCCTTCCGATATTCTGGTTCATCTTTTTACGGGCGTTTCTCCAAAGCTGTTTCATCCGCTCATCCCTCTTTTATCCCTTTATCTTGCCTTTCCGGCAAACAGGCAAGAATCCTTCTTTGAATACCGCACATCCTCCGGGCAGATTCCCGTTTCCGATTCAATCAGCTCCGCTATTTTCATTTCATAGAAACCGCCCTGACACCGCCCCATAGTCGCCCTCTTCCGGTTTTTAATTCCCGTCGCCGTATGTACGCCCAGCGGATTATGGATGGCTGCCCGGATTTCCGCCTTTGTTACGTTCTCGCAGAAGCAGATAATTTCCCTATATTCCAGGCTTCCGGCAGCCGCTTCCGCCTGCTCTTTGTATTCCCGCTACCCGCTCGCCTTATATTTCAGGATATTTTGTCCCGTTCCGTAAATCCTACCACCAGCTTCCCAGTCCGTTTAAACGGAACGCCAAGCTCCTTTGCCACCTGGCCAAACTCCTAGTACTGCATTGCGTAAATAACGGTGAATAGGCATCTGATGTCTGCGTTAGATGTGAATCCCGCGAAACGAAGGCGTAGTGGTGCTACGTCGAGTTTCGTGGGATTTACAGATGACGTAGACAGCGGGTGCATATTCACTGGAATTTACGCAACGCAGTACTAGTGTACTGTCTCGATTACATTTCGCTAAATGTGAAGCAGCCCTGTATTCCGGCTGGAATTGCCGCAGGCCACATCCGGTTCCTTCTCCAGAACGCAAATTTTCAGCGCATACCTGGACAGCTCCCTGGCCACCGCCGAACCAATCACCCCAGCGCCGATTATGACTGCATCATATCGTTTCATTTTACTCTCCTGTTTGATCATATAATAAACGCCAAAACAAAATTTTTGTTGTTCACTATAAATCCCCCAAATCCTTCGGTTCTTCTTTTTCTTTCATCCTTCATTATAATCGCCCCGTAAGGGGAAGTCAAATTCAGTGATTTAAGCCCGCATTACCCGCCAATCATCTCCATTGCCGCGATCATACGCAGCTTTTCAGGTTCGATTACATCCCGCCCATAAACATCAAGAAAACGGTTTGTGTACTTAAGCGTGCCGAGATTATAATTAAGCGTCCAAATCCCCCAGGCCACATCAATATGCCGATCTCCGATCCCGCCGCAGCCAAGATCAATATAACCCGAGAATTCCCAATGATTCAGGATAATATTCGGCAAACAGTAATCGCCATGAAGAAGAACCTCTCTTTTTAACAACAACAGCCCCTCCTCTGCCGCGCGTTTTGCATCTGCGAAAGAATCAAATTCCCAAATCCCTTTAAACAGATCCGGCTCATAACTGCTTTTATCAAATCCGCGTTTTACCGTTTCCCCATAGGCCATAGTCCTATCCTGCACCGGACAGCCTCTCCCATCCGTTTCGTGCAATTTCCGAAGCAGCGAAGCGATGGTATCACAAAGCCTTTCCGGTTCTGACAAATAATCCGGATGCGTGCAGTCTTCCCCCTGGATTTTTCTGCTTAACAGATAATCTTTTCCATGTGATGAATCATAATACAGCACTTCTTCAGATAATTTCAGAGAATGCATATATCTGGCCATCAAAGCTTCTGTTTCCAGCGTCCCCTCAGCAGCCTCTTTTAAGAAATAGCCATCATCCTTATCGATAAAAACCACCCTGGCCTGGGGCGAACAGCTGCTATCATAAAGCACAGAATCCTTCATATAATCTGCCACCGCCTCCGGGTACGTTTCTATATCCAGCTTTATCGGCTTGCGCTCCATATTTTTACCATCCCCCTTTTCCATTCTTCTCCTTAATTTCGCCAATCTGCAATAATCTTTTTTGCCTGCCGCAAAATGGGCAATTCCCTGTTTGCAATAAGCCTTCCTATCTTTGTGTCAGAACACCGGATATATTCGCTGACC
>Ga0137297_10899_pt2 | contig 16126 bp, 12 predicted proteins | sample RamsorincwithD2O_FD_97191 | JGI IMG/M metagenome (GOLD analysis project Ga0137297, IMG submission 97191) | Mouse cecal microbial communities from Vienna, Austria - Mucin amended with D2O | ecosystem: Host-associated > Mammals > Digestive system > Large intestine > Cecum | place: Austria: Vienna... | reverse complement strand
TAATGACGGCCCTTGATATAACTCTCTCTTCCATACCCTGTCTACACCTTTCAACTCGTAGTATTATTTATTATAACGTTCATGAACAGACTTGTCAAACAAATACGTTATATACAGCAGGCAGGTGCGGCCCTGGAATCTGCCTTATTTCCGTGTAGCAGTTCTTTGACTGGTCGGAGGAGTCCTTTTCTTTTTTGTTCAGCCTTGACGAACAGCTTCCAGCTGTTTTTTCAATTCTGCTATTTCTTCATCCTTTTCCCTGATTACTGCAGCCTTCTCCTTTATTACAGCCTCTCTTTCAGCATCCTTTTCTTTGATTACTGCTGTCTTCTCCCTGATTGCTGCTGCCTTCTCTGCTTTCTCATCTTCCAGCTGCTTCTGCAGTTCCTCGATCATATATTTCACTGTGTTCTGGTCCAGTATCCTTAACGCCTCCGAAAACATCCCCAACACCTCCTCCGGTCTGTGACGCAGCATGGCGATCTCCTCGTAGATTTCCTGGAGCCAGGGGTAGTCCTGGATCAGCCTTTCTGCCTCCTCCAGATTCTCTGTAACCAGCAAAGAAAGCCACGCCGTCTGTTCGCTCTTGTCTTTAGGATACGGGAATTTCCGGAAAACGTCAAGGGCTATGAGGTAATACTCCTGCAAAAGCTCCATCTCCAATCCCGTATCAAACCGGGTTTTGCCATGGTGAAGATATGCATAACGGGTTTTGTGAAAAATGCCCGGGCTTTTTTCAAAGAGTACAATCACATAGACTTTCCTGATATCCTGATAGGTAAAGGCTCTTCCCTTTATCCCTCTGACCCTGGCGTACTGGCGCATCACCAGGTCTGCCGAGTAGCAGGAGATACGCTCTGCCGGGAAGGCGTACCCCTGCTTCTGAATTTCAATGTCAATCAGGGAGCCGTCCTCCAGCTCACCCAGAAGATCCATAATCAGGAGACTGGCTCCATCCATCATGGTATCCTCGTTTGGAAGAACATGAAGCACCCTGACATTTATCCCCAAAATGCTGGAAACCAGCCAGGAGAGACGGTCCGGGTGTACATCCGGGTGGAAAATCCGCTTGAAAAAGGGATCATAGGTCAGTGGCAGGGACTTCTTCCCCTGGCAGAAATCCAGAAATCTCCTCTGCCATTCGGCATCCAGACTCTGGTAGCTTCCGTAAAGGAATGGGGATTTTTTTAACAACTGAACCACCTGCGCATCGGTCTCTGGTACTGTTTCCCAGACCGGGACTCCCGGCTGCATGCTGAAAGCCGGACTTGTATATGTATTGACTGCTGCTGTTTTTTCTGCCATAGGCTGATACCTCCATCGCCGCAGGCGATTTAAAATCAGGGATGCCAAACGCGTCCACCAGTACTTTCATTCATTGGTGGCGCGTTCCCCGCTGGGCGCATGGAGGTTTACTTTGAGTCTGAACAAGAGGAGGGGGATAAGAAATATGGTAAAAGCAAAGAGCAGAATCCATGTAAGATCAGTTACCCTACAAGCGGAGCTATCATCTCTCTCAGCCGTCCCACGATCATGTCAAACAGCTCCCTGCTGCCGCCCTTTCCCTGGACGGCATACACCGTCAGGGGCGGAAGGCCGGCCAGGGGCAGAAAAGTAAGCGGGCCATCCATATGTACCAGATGCGCTGGCAGGATCGTACTGTAATACTTCTGTGCCACCACGGCACCAACCGAATCCAACTGGCTGCTCTGCACATATCCGGTTCCCAGATGACTGGCCAGATACTGGTATATTTCCCTGTCACCGGTATACAAAATCATCGGAAGATGGGCAATAGAAGAAAAAGACACCCCTGTATCCTGGTCAAGGGGCAGATCCCTGCAGGAGACAAAGACCAGGGGTTCCTGAAACAATGGCTCCGCCATTGTACCTCTAAAAGCAGACTTGTCCCAATGGTACTGAAGAAACACATCTGCCTCCGGTATTTTACTTGCCCAGTCAGGCTCCCACTCCGTACATTTCACCGGAAGACCTGCCTCTGCCCCCAGAAGACCTGCCTGGACAAGCAGGGGAAAAACAGCTGGAGACGCTGCCAGGGTAGCGATATTCTTCCTGTCCGCCATAAAACGCAGCTCCTCACAGATCTCCTGGAAATCCTTCACCAGCGGCTCCGCACATTCCAGAAAATAGCTTCCCGCTTCTGTCAGGGAAAAGCTCCTCTTGTTTCTGACAAACAGATCCAGCCCAAATTCCTGTTCCAGCCGCTGCAGCGCCGCGCTGAGTGTCGGCTGCGCTACCCCCAGCTCCTTTGCTGCCAGACGGAAATTCCGATTGCGGCAGACTGCGCAAAAATAAATCAACTGTTGTATTTTCATAAGCCTCCTTATCAGAATGGCTTTCTCCGTTACAATACTTCCAAAACTGTCACATTGCCATGTAATTCTTTTTGTGAAATTCCAGCACGTAATCAACCAAAAGCTGCATATTGGGAAAGACATAGGTGCGCTTGTTCCAGATGGCCCCAATTGTCCTCACAATGGGCGGATCCATGGATGCCATATGGATCCCGGGGCAGGCTCCGGCCACCTGATCCGCCAGAAATGCTGACGCAATCCCCTGCTCCACCAGACGGCAGGCAGTCGCTGCCTGATCCGCGTACAGCAGTACATTGGGGGTGATTCCAAAGGCCTCAAAGCGTTTCAGCATCTTTGTATTTTTGTTGGTCTGATCCTGAACCAGAATCAGCGGTTCCTGGCCGATAACCAGAGGGGTGACTGTCTCATACTGTGCCAGGGGATGCCCCTGGCAGGTACAGAATTTGGTCTCCGTGTTCAGAAGCGGAACACAATGCAGGCTCTCTTTCTCCTTTTCCTGAAAAGCGCAGAATACCATATCCACCTTCCTGTTTCTAATCATATCCAGACATACCGCCGTAAACTCATGCCGGATATTCAGCCGGATAGCCGGGTAGCGCCTCTGGAATCCCATGAGAATTTCTGTCACCAGAATACTGGTCATATGGGGAACTACCAGATCCAGCTCCTGCCGGACCTGGCCGAAATGGATCATCTGATGTTCCAGCTTTAAAAGCTGCTGGTGGTTCTGATGGATGCGCTTGTAAAAATATTCCCCCTCTGGTGTTGCAAACAGCTTATTGTTAATCCGGTCAAAAAAACGGAGACCTGTCTCTTTCTCCAGATCCGAAATAGCTTTACTGACCGCTGGCTGGGATACATGGAAGTGCTCCGCTGCCCCGGTAATGCTCCTGAGCTGGAATACCTGGCAGAAATATTCTATCTGTAACGATGTCACAAACCGTCTCCTCTCCGCAATATTGATCAATTTTATTTATGCTTTAATCATAAAGCTGTATTTGGCAATCTGTCAACCGGCTATTATAATGAATTTTAAGGATATCAGATTCCTTTCTTTTGTGCAGAAACACAGAAATTCCCGGCATTTGATATTCCTCTTTTCTAAGCTTAGATTAATTATTTTTATACATTAAGTACACTCACATCCTGACGGGATCAAAATGTTCTGAATAACAGGAGGTTTCATATGGAACACGTTTACCAGCTAGCGCCTGTCTCACCAGTGCTGTCGCCGGAATGCTGTGATGCCGCACCGGTTCAAACCTTTCACGCGGAAGTAGGAGGAATCCCCCGGACATGGCATATCTTCTTCCCCTCTGCCTATGACGGCTCCACACCGTTGCCACTTCTGGTCACCCTCCACGGGAACGGCGGGTACCGGCCAGAACGCAATCCCTGGCACTATACCGCCCAGCGGGCCGGTTTCATCGTATTGTATCCGGAAGCAGTCAGCCCCTTCCAGTGGAATATCTGGGGAATCAAGACAGACCAGGGGGCCCCGGACGATGTGGCTTACCTGGATTATCTTCTGGATGAAATGCTGGAAAGCTATGCTGTAGACCGGACACGGATTTACATGCATGGCCAGTCCATGGGAGACAATATGGCTACCTATTACGCTTATAAACGGGGCGAACGTCTGGCGGCCCTTGCCGTTACCTCTGGTCCGACGCTGCCAAGCGTAGCTTATCACACAGACGGGACACACCGTTTTGTGCCGGAAACACCCATTCCAGTGGCCAGAGTCCATGGGGAGCTGGACAATATGTGTGGACTTCCGTCTACCTATGGAATCCCCAAACGTGAGATTGAGGCCGCTCTCTCGGATGAAGAGCAGATATGGCTCCGCGCAATCATGGAGCAGATGCAGCTCTCACTCTGGCAGGAGATCAATGGAACCTTAACAGAGCCACAGCTTCATTTTGATGAAAAACGGAATATCGAGTGGTATCCGGGACACTGTGGCCGTCTGGTCTATTATTCCATGGCCGGTGGTTTGCACCATCCGAATCCAGATGTCTATGACATGCTGTGGGAGGAGACTCTGGATGGATACCAGCGGATCGGAGATACCATCCTGGACAATGCACCAGAGAAACATTTTCCGGCAGATTCACGTATGGTGGCGGCGGCAGACGGCTGCGACTGCATCTACCAGGAACTCCACATCCGCAGGGTATCCGGGCTGAACCTGGAAATCCGCGAAAGCGTGCTGTACGGATCCCTGGACTTTATCCGCCAGACATTTCCGGATATCCACATTTTACAGGAAAAGGAAGCCATGTCCGCCACCCTTCACTATGACGGGAATACCATGCAGCTGGCAGCAGGCCACAACCTGGTGCTTGTCAACGGATATGTAAAGCCGGTATCTCCAGTGCTGGTACACAATGGAAAGCTTCATCTGCCCCTTTCCCAGATCCTGCCAATACTGGTATCCTGCAGAGTCCAGATCCTGAACGGGATCGCCTGCTTTACAGATCATCCCTTTGTGATTACACAGGACGGTGCCCGCAAACTCCGCCAGATGCTGCTGCAGGAGCAGCTTCCAGAAGGTACAAAAGCCCTGGAATTTGAAGCAGCTATTAAGGACAAGATTGAAGCTCATATGAGAAAAATGGAAATGTAAGTATACCAAAGGTATATCCTGATGTACTCCCAAAATCCCACCCAGCCGCATGGGCAAACACAGTGGGACTTTCAGAGTACACCCCAAAGAAATGGAGGAGGAATGTTTATGTCACAGTTAACGATTACATTACTGATACTGCTGCTGATGATCATCGGATATTCCAGTGGAAGGATTGCTCTCTGGCTGGTATCCCTTTCTGCTACCGTCCTGCTGATCATTACTGGTATCCTGGATTTTGAAACTGCTTTTGGAAACCTGGTAGATGACAATCTGGTCATGATGGCTGCCATTGTAGTACTGGCGACGGGACTGACAAAAGCCAATATTTTTTCAAATCTGGGTGCTCTTGCCAAACGGTTTGGCGGCAGTGAACGCTCCCTGGTGGCCTGCTTTTGCCTGATCGCGATCGTGGTCTCCCAGATCACCAAGGCCGGCGCTCTGCTTCTGATCCTTACTCCTGTCATTTTCGAGGTGTGCGACGAGTGTGAGGTATCCTACAGCCGTGTCCTGCTTTCCACCTCTATTATGATCGTGATCGCTGTCGGCTGGCTTCCTGTCTCCAACGGAGCTGCCGCCTGGGGGCGCTATAATGCACTTCTCGGGAAATTCGGATACGATGCCATGGGTATCTGGGATCTGGCCAAAAGCCGTGTGGCCGGTATCATTCTGGTCTACATCTGGATGGTGACCATCGGCTACAAGTTCGCCCCATCCATTCCTTCCCTGAAGCCCCAGCGGCCGGAAAAAGCAAAATCTGCCCAGGTTCCGAAAAACAAGCAGCTTCTCAGTGTAGCCATCTTTGCACTGGTGGTGATTGGCATGATCACCAGCACCTGGACCGGATTTGATCCGGCGGTGATTTCTGTCACAGGTGCCATTGCCATGATTTTCACCGGGGTACTCACAGATAAGGATGCCTTAAAAGCCATTCCACTGAACATGATCATCATGATAGGCGGTACCCTGAATCTGGCAGCTGCCCTGAAGGCCACCGGTGCTGCTGATGTGGTTGGTTCCTGGATGACCGCCCTGGTAGGCGGAAGCCAGAATCCATATATCATTACCGCAGTGTTCTTCATCCTGCCTTTTATCTGTACACAGTTTATGTCCAATACCACGGTCGACAACATTTTCTCCACCCTGGTGCTGAGCGCTGCCAATACTCTCCCCATTAATCCGGTCTGTGTACTGGCCAATGTACGGGTGGCAGGTTCCTGCGGTCTCTTAAGTCCCATGGCTACCTCAAGTGTCCCCATGGTCATGGGCTTCGGCGGCTATAAACTCCGGGAGGTTATCATATGCTCTCTTGTGCCGGTACTGATCGTGACTGCCTGCTCTGTTTTCATCAACGCAGGAGTATTTTTCCCTTACCCAGGATGAGAAAAGCATCTATATGACTGCCTTTAACACCCATTGAACGGTTACGGCATCTGCCCATGAAAATCGCTACGCGATGGGGCAGATGCCCTAGAGCGTGTCTGAAAATTCATTCCCGCCATCTGTACGCCCCACTTTGCGGTATATTTGGGCCAAATTCAGGTTACATAGCCCACTATGCGCCCTTCATTTGGCCCAAATCTCCCACAAACTGTGACGCACATCTGCCAGAAAGCAATTTTCAGACACACTCTACGACCACTGCGATTCCTACGGTCAGCGCGGCGAATGCGCAGACCTGTCTGAACTGTCACCCACTCTCCCCCAAATTTGCAGATGAATATTGAAAATTCCGGAAAGCTAAGTTATAGTATATGAGGACATATTGCCAAATGCTTCTGCATTTTATTACATTCAAGGCTGCCGCCTGTGGCAGCAGAACGGAGAACTCAATGATTTTATCCTGCAATCACATCAGCAAATCCTTCGGCACGGACCAGATTCTGTCCGGGGTATCCTTTCATATAGAAGACCAGGAAAAAGCCGCCATCGTAGGCATCAACGGCGCCGGCAAATCCACCCTCCTCAAGATCATTGTAGGGGAGCTTGCCGCCGATGAGGGTGAGGTGACCCTGGCCAAAGGAAAGACCCTGGGCTATCTGGCCCAGCACCAGGACCTGGACAGCACCCGCTCCATCTACGAGGAGCTCAAAGAAGTCAAGAGGCCTGTTATAGAGATGGAGCAGCAGATCCGCTCTCTGGAACTTAAAATGAAGGATGCCCAGGGAGAAGAGCTGGAGCAGATGCTCTCCTCCTATGACCGCTTAAACCATGCCTTTGAGCTGGCCAATGGCTATGCCTGGCAGAGCGAGGTGACCGGAGTACTGAAAGGACTTGGCTTTGGGGAGGAGGAATTTGACAAAAAGGTCTCCACCCTCTCCGGGGGCCAGAAGACGCGGGTGGCCCTGGGCCGTCTCCTTCTCTCCCGTCCTGACTTAATCCTCCTGGACGAGCCTACCAACCATCTGGACATGGAGTCTATCGCATGGCTGGAGACCTATCTGCTCAATTACAGCGGAGCCGTCATCATCGTAGCCCATGACCGCTATTTCCTGAACCGGGTCGTAGGCAAGATCGTGGAGCTGGAATTTGGCCACGGCTCTGTCTACCTGGGCAACTATACGGCCTACAGCGAGAAGAAGGCCATGGTGCGGGCCGCCCTGATGAAGGCCTACTTAAACCAGCAGCAGGAGATCCGCCACCAGGAGGAAGTCATCGCCAAGCTGAAATCTTTTAACAGGGAGAAATCCATCAAGCGCGCGGAAAGCCGCGAGAAAATGCTCTCCAAAATCCAGGTTCTGGAAAAGCCCATGGAGATTAACGATGAGATGCGCATCCGGCTGGAGCCCAATATCACCAGCGGCAACGATGTGCTCACCATCAGGGATCTGGGCAAATCCTTTGGCCCCCTGCACCTGTTCTCCCACGTTGATATAGATATCCGGCGCGGCGAACGTGTAGCCATTATCGGCAGCAATGGAACCGGCAAGACCACGATCTTAAAGCTGATCAACGGACTTCTGCCCGCTGATGCAGGGACCATCTACCTGGGCAGCAAGGTCCATATCGGCTACTACGACCAGGAACACCACGTCCTTAATATGGAAAAGACCGTCTTTGAGGAGGTTCAGGATGCCTACCCCAATCTAAACAACACCAGGGTGCGCAATATTCTCGCATCCTTCCTTTTCACCGGTGATGACGTATTTAAGCGGATCGCTGACTTAAGCGGCGGCGAGCGGGGACGGGTATCCTTAGCCAAGCTCATGCTCTCCGAGGCCAATTTCCTGATCCTGGACGAGCCTACCAACCACCTGGATATTACCTCCAAGGAGATCCTGGAGCAGGCCCTGGTCAATTACACCGGTACCGTGCTCTATGTTTCCCATGACCGGTATTTCATCAACCAGACAGCCACCCGGATCCTGGAGCTGACCGGCCAGACCCTGATCAATTATATCGGGAACTATGATTACTATCTGGAAAAAAAGGAGCTGTTAAACAGCCTCTATGTCCCTGACAACACTGTATCTGGCACCGCACCCCTGAAAGGCAAAGCCCAGGGCGGGGCCGCCCTGGCAGAAGGTTCACGAAACAAGGGCATCGCGTCCCCTCTCTTCCGGACTCCCGGCACGGACACAAAATCCCTTCCCGCCGGTGCTGCCCCCAGCCCGGAAGGCTCTGCCGGCACCACGCCCTCAGCCCCTTCCGGCGCCTCCGGAGTCAAGCTGGACTGGATGGCCCAGAAGGAGGAGCAGGCACGGATCCGCAAGCGTCAGAATGACTTAAAGAAGGTGGAGGACGAGATCCACCGCCTAGAGACCCGGGACAGCGAGATCGATGAGCTGCTTCTTCGGGAAGATATCTACACCAACGTGGAGAAGCTGGTGGAACTGAATCAGGAGAAGGACCAGATCCAGAAACAGCTGGAGCCTCTCTATGAGAAATGGGAAGAGCTGGCGGAATGATCCGCCAGCTCTTTGTTAACAATAAGATTTCTCTGTCAGGCACCTGCCAGATCTGCCGCCCGCCAAAATACCAGCTCTAATAGGTATCCAGAGGCGGTTTCACCGAATCTGGCAGCGGGCAGGTGTAATGCCCTCCATTCCGCTTCTTCACCTCTGCTTTAGCGGCCTCCACCACCTCCGGCCGGTCCATGGTTCGCACGGATGCCAGGGCTATCACCTTAGCCGCTGTAAGAAGTCCCTTATGAGCTATAGGGCTGCAGGTCTGGGCGGTCATCTGCCAGGTGTGGCCCACATTGCCCACACAGCAGGTGGCCACCCGCAGATTCAGGGTCGGAACCGCATAAGCCACATCACCCACGTCCGTGGAGCCAGCCACCTGGACAATCCTGTCCGGGTCAAAGGGATGGATCTCACTGTCCAGAGGACGGGCCAGGATCTCCTCCACCCGTTCCTCCCCATAGAGATCCGCGATCTGGGTCCGGATCATTCCTTTTGTCTGCTCATTGTAGGATTCCAGGAACTGCTTTGCAAGCTGGTAGTCCTCCTGGGTCCACTGAGGTGCCCCCACCTCTTTGAGACATTCATCCCCCACTGCCGCCAGAGCCTTGTTGGGCATATACTCTGTGAATGCCATGGCCAGCTCATAGGTCATCTTCGTACCGGTCATCATGGCAGCGCCGCCGGCCACATCCACCACCCGCCCAAACAGCTCCTTTAACTGGGACACATAGGGAGCCCGCACCTCATACCGGACCGTGGCATGATCCTGAACCACATTAGGCGCTGTCCCGCCTGCATCAATATAGGCGTAATGGATCCGCGCCTCAGGGATCACATGCTCCCTAAGGTAGTTGCAGCCCACACTCATAAGCTCCACCGCGTCCAGGGCGCTGCGTCCCAGATAAGGAGAAGAACCTGCATGGGCAGTCAGGCCCTGGAAATGAAAATTGGCCCCCATGATGGCATTGTTGTGGGAATTGTCCACGGAATTGAAAGAAGCCGGATGCCAGGTATAGACAAAATCCACCTCATCAAAGAGACCTGCCCTGGCCATGAACTGCTTGGAACCCGCCCCCTCTTCTGCCGGACATCCGAAATAGATCACGGTGCCATCCTTCTTGAATTCCTTCAGATACTCCTTAACTGCAACAGCCGCCGCCAGAGCCCCTGTCCCCAGGGCACTGTGACCGCAGCCGTGGCCCGGCGCGCCAGGAATCCGCTCCTTTTTCACCGGACATGCCGCCTCCTGGCTCAGGATCGCCAGAGCGTCAAATTCTCCCAGGATACCCACCACCGGCTTCCCGGTACCATAGGAAAAGCTTCCGCTAAAGCACGTGGGGATCCCGGCCAGCCCGGTCTCCACCGCAAAGCCTTCCTCCTTCAGCATATCACAAAGCAGCTTTGCGGAACGGTGCTCATGGAAAGCCAGCTCCGCATATTCCCAGATTCTGTCATTGGCCTCCAGAATCCTGGCAGACCGCTCCTCTATGATCCTTGTAATAAAATCAAGATCCTTCATCGTATCCTTTGCACTCCTTCTCATCAATCATATACACCTTAGAATTTTACCGCCTTGCACAAGAAATCATTATAACACCTTTCCCAGAAATTCGATGGTCCGCTGATGCTTCGGACTGGTAAACAGCTCCTCTGGCGTCCCCTTTTCCTGTATGATCCCATTGTCAATAAAGAACACCCGGTCACTGACCTCCCTGGCAAATCCCATCTCGTGGGTCACAATCACAATGGTCATTCCCTGGTTGGCCAGATCCCGGACCACATTCAATACCTCCTTGACCATCTCCGGATCCAGGGCAGAGGTCGGCTCGTCAAAAAGCATCACATCCGGTTCCATAGCCAGGGCCCGTACGATGGCAAGCCGCTGCTTCTGTCCGCCGGAGAGCTTCCCCGGATACTCGTCCTTCTTATCCAGAAGCCCCACCCGGTCCAGAAGCTGGCAGGCCAGAGCCTCCGCCTCTGCCCTTGGCATCTTTTTCTCCAGGACAGGGGTAATGGTGATATTGTCAATGACCTTCAGATGTGGGAATACATTGAAATTCTGAAACACCATTCCCATCTTCTGGCGGAACTGGTCGATGTTGACAGATTTGTCTGTAATATCCGTACCGCGGAAGAACACTTTCCCGTCTGTGGGCGCTTCCAGAAGATTCAGACACCGCAGAAAGGTACTCTTGCCGCCTCCGCTGGGTCCGATAACAGAAACCACCTCACCCTCAAAGATAGTCTCCGTAATGCCCTGAAGGACATCCAGCTTTCCAAAGGATTTCTTCAGATTTTCCACATGGATCATGGGTTTCGTCTCATTCTGGTTACCGCTCATTTGCATTCATCCTCCATTCCACCAGTGCCAGGATCCTGCCCAGCACCGTCGTCACCAGCAGATAGATCAGTCCGGCTATGATGATCGACTCCACCTGCCGGAAGGTGGCTGACGCCACGGTCTTATAGGAGGTAGTCAGCTCATTGATGAAGAATACCGATGCCAGGGATGCCTGCTTGATCATGGTGATGAATTCATTGCCCAGGGCAGGCAGAATATTTTTCACTGCCTGGGGCAGGATGATCCTGGTCATAGTGTGGACACCTGTCATACCCAGGCTTCTGGCCGCCTCAGTCTGCCCCTTGTCTACCGCCTGGATCCCGGCGCGGATAACTTCCGCCACATAGGAGCTGGCGTTGACAATTAAGGCGATGATGATACAGGTACTGTCCGGGATATTGATTCCCGTGATCCTGGGCAGGAAAATCCAGAAAAAGTACAGCTGCAGAAGGATCGGCGTCCCCCGCAGGACCCACACGTAGAACCGGACAAGCCACTGTAAGGGCTTCACCCTGGACAGGCGCATGACTGCCAGCACGATCCCGATCAGGGTACCGCACAGCACCGTGATGGCTGCCAGACACAAGGTGCCCGTCAGGCCAGAAATGTACACGTAGCTGTATTTATTCCACATTTTTATGATCGTTTCCAACATATATGTATTTCCCCTTATTCCCTGAACATATCTGGCCAGACGTAACAGTTCAGATACCCCTTGAACTGTTGCGGCCAGACAGACTTTTGCTTACTCTGACCGGATCCAGGCTTATCATTGCAGTCCCAGGCTTCTGGCGTAATCCTGATACTCCTCATACCACTGATCATAGATCCCGCTCTCTACCACCTCAGCCAGGATCTCATTGACCCGGTCGCGCAGCTCCACCTCTCCCTTCGGCATTCCGATCCGGGTTCCCTGGGTGGATTCGTCCACTGCAAAGGAGAAATCCGGCACAATCACCATATCGCACCCGCTGTTGGCATCAATGTAGAGCTGGGCTGTGGCTTTCTCTGTGACCACCGCATCCGCCTTGCCCTCCTGTACCATCAGGAAGCCGTCCGTGGTAGCGGAAACCCGTTTCAGCTCCCTGCAGGCCGGAATCTGCTCCTGGGCAAACATTTCCTGCAGGGAACCGCTCTGGCATACCACCACCCGGTCCGCCAGATCGTCCGCGGACCTGATATTCTCCAGATCCCCATTACGGACCATGAGCCCGTACTGAACCGCCGAATCCGCGAACCGGTAACCATTGGACAGTTCCATGGCCTCTGCTCTTGCAGGCGTATAAGCCAGAGCTGAGATTGCCATATCATATTTTCCTTCTGTCACACCCGTCTGTACGGCGGAAAACTCCAGGGGAACGATCCGCAGCTCTACCCCAAGCTCCTTGGCGATCAGCTTGGCCAGCTCCATATCAGAGCCTACATACTGCTCCTGCCCTTGTTTGGACGGATCGATGAACTCCTGGGGTGCAAAATAAGGCTCTGTGGCCACCTCCAGATAGCCCCGCTCCTGAATCTGCTCCAGACGGTTCTTCTTTCCGGCCTCAGTGCTCTTTACTTGCGTGCTTTCTGTATCTTCAGCCTCTGTCTTTGCTGTCCCGGCAGTACCAGCCGGGATGCTCTGAGCCTCTGTTTCCTCATCCGTGGCAATGGTCGGCGCGGCCCCCACCACGGAGCATCCGCTCAGAATTCCCACTGCCATCATAGCTGCCGCCATGCCTGCAGCCGCTCTCTTCCACATACATTTCCTCATAATCCTTGTCCTCTTTTCTGTCTCCTCATAATCTTGCGGGGCAGCGTACTGCAGCTTGTGTTTTTCAGATACCTATTCTTCCCCTTTGCTTTAGTCCGCTAATTCGCTACCATGATAACGAATTGAATTATATAAAAAAAAGGTTCTTCTGTCAAGTACATTTTCGTTGCGGTACTTGCGCAGACCTTGTTGGGAGCACTTACTATTCACGGGGTGCATCTTCTTGTCCGGGCGACGTCAGACAAGAAGCACCAGACGTCCGTCCAATGTGAAAAACAGAGCCAAAACAGCCTTACATGCGAGCTTGACATCTGTTATGGTCCCGTTTTCCCCACACAGTGAACTGTTATGTTCAGGAGGCTGACAGCGAAAAATCATCCTATGTACTCTTGTCATATTCCCTATATAATGCTATAATTTTCTTATCCAGTTTAATTATTCCATTGGGAAATTTAGGAGTGAAACAGAAATTATGAAAAGATTTGTGAGAAGTATCCTTGGTGTGGCACTGGCCCTTAACCTTGGGAGCATGGTCTCCTTTGCTGCTGTATCCGGCTGTGACCGGCATTTTACAGATGCAGACCTGGATGGTCTCTGCGATTACTGCAATACAGCCTGCCAGTTCACGGATGCAGACGAAGACGGTTTATGTGACAGCTGCGGCTTTGACCGGCACGGGATGGAGACCGTGTGCAGATCCGGATATGCAGACGAGGACGGAGACGGCATCTGTGACTACTGCCATACTGGAAGACATGCGGCAGGTGCCGGATGCGGCACCAAAGCTGTGGGCACCGCCAGCCCAGGTACCTCTGGTTCCGGTACATCCGGCACCGGACACCACCGGAGCGGGCATGGCTCCCACCATGGACGGTCTGGCAGACATTGCTGGTGAATCCTAACTTAAAATTCCCCTGGAGAAGTCAGATATAATCTGTCTCTCCAGGGGAATTTGCTGCTTTGGCTGTAATTACAGATTCTATTCTGCCCCCGGCTCTTCTGGCTCCACTTTTTCCGCTCCCTGTTCCTCCCCGGATTTTTCAGCTTTTGGCACACCCGGGCCGTAGGCATACTCCCCAATCCCCAGCTCCCGCCGCTGCCGCTGCTGCTCCAGCTGGGCAGTCAGGCGCTGCTTACGCAGGTTTCTGGTCTCCTCATCCTCATTGATCCAGAGGATATCCTCCAGGATTTCACCGCTTTCCGGTGACATCTGCCAGATCTCCTCCTTCTTCCCCTCATCCAGATAAGCGGCAAACAGCCTGCCAAAATAGAATTTGGCGTCACTGGCGTAGTAATCAGGAATCTCCAGAAGTCCTGCCAGGGCAGGCTCGTCCTTCCAGAGCTGCTCCATCAGCACATTTCCGTTCTTGTAGAGTCCCGCCGAATACCCTACATACTCCCCAAAGGCCTGCTGCACAGCTTCCACATCCGTAAACTTCAGTTTTTTGTAGTGGGTATCTACACTATGGTACACATAGTAGATTCCCTGATTGGTATCTGGTGCGGAAAAATACTTTCTGGAGGTGTAAAACATCATCTGCCACCCTTCCTCCATGAAACGGGCAATCCAGCTTCGGGGAATTTCATAAAGATAATCAGAGAACAGATCTCTCTGCTCACCAGTAATAGCCGTCTTCCCGAATTTGCGCACATCATGGTCCGGATCATCCTGGCCGTTCTCATCATAATACTTCATGCTGACAAACTGTTCATGTGCCATATGCCCATTGACGAAAAAATAATACCGTACCCCGCCCACATCCAGGAACCCGCCGTTGGCCATACGCCCCTCTTCATCAAACCAGTACCACTCTCCCTCAAACTTCAGCCACCCGGTATAGGGTTCCTCCTCCTCATAGAAATACCAGTGGTAATCCTTCTGACTGTAGACCCACCGTGGATCCCCGTTTCCAGGGGCATCCATCCCGAAACCCGGAAAGCTATATATAACAGACAACACCAGCACAAAGGCCAGTGTGCGCCAATACCTCTTCTTCAAAACCCCACCTCATCCAAGCCACAAAAGCAGTGACAGTACAGACACATATTGAACTGTTACCAAAAACACTCCTATCTCATACATCCTGCGGCGTCTTCCGCCGCCAGAGCTTCCCCCGGCAGAAGCACGCCTGCAAAAACGGCTCCCCGCCTGACACGGAGAGCCTCCTTTGACTTTAAGCAAAACGATAAGCCGGGTTATGTCGTGGATGGTCATCTGTCTAGCCCACATGTCGCCATCTGGGTCAAGCGACCTACCCGAAGGCAGACGGGCCGCCTTATGCCTTCTGTTCGGTCTTGCTTCGGATGGGGTTTACATGGCGCTGTCTGTTACCAGACAGCCGGTAGTCTCTTACACTGCCTTTCCACCCTTACCGGCTGATGCCGGCGGTATATCTCTGTTGCACTGTCCCTGGAGTCGCCTCCGCCAGACGTTATCTGGCACCCTGCCCTGTGAAGCCCGGACTTTCCTCTCCCGCCGCCTTTCGGCCCTGCGGCAGCGACCATCTGTCTTACTTAAATTGCATTTATTTTAGCAGAAATCAGCAGGCGTGTCAACTGAGGGATTCACAGGGGCAGGAGCCTCCATTTATCACAATGACCACCTGAGCGGGCCGTAAAACCAAAATAATGGAAAATGTATTACACCGGTATATTTATTCTCTCAAGCACTATCTGACATTTCTTTTTATCAAAACAACCACTTTCTGACCATAATGTTTATACAGCAAAGCTGCCAGCGTTTTCAGGCTTCCCGCCAGAACCGCATCCGACATAATAAAAACTTCCTGGTTCGTTACATCCACTGACGTAATCTGATTGTACATCTGCTTTTCTTTAGCCGTCAGACGTTCACTCTCCAACAAGAATTGAAAACGCATAGCCTCATTACCAACAACTGAACAGACCATAGAACGGGCCGATCTGTAATCCTCCCCATCCACACTCTTTAAGCTGATTGAAATAACCGGAAACCTGCCCATATACTGTTCACACAGTTTGCTCTCCCTTTGGATCTCCAGCCCATCAAACAAGGTCTTGTCGCTTCCGATCTCAAAAAATGCTTTCAGCATGCTCATATTCAGGGACTTTCCAAAACGCCGGGGCCGGGTAAACAGGTTCACCTCTCCCCACCGGGAGTTTCTTCTTACCAACCACACT
>Ga0137297_11146_pt1 | contig 16129 bp, 12 predicted proteins | sample RamsorincwithD2O_FD_97191 | JGI IMG/M metagenome (GOLD analysis project Ga0137297, IMG submission 97191) | Mouse cecal microbial communities from Vienna, Austria - Mucin amended with D2O | ecosystem: Host-associated > Mammals > Digestive system > Large intestine > Cecum | place: Austria: Vienna... | reverse complement strand
CCAAATCAGAAGAATATATTCTGTTCAATGGGCTAATTTTTTTGTAAAATTTGTAGAAACAAATATATGACATAGTGAGGTAGCGCATATGAAAAGCAAAATGATTTTAGACAGGATTCCCTATCAGTTTTGCGAGGGCCCCTTTTGGGGAAACGGGAAGATGGGAACGGTGTTGTATATCCGGAACGGCAGGCTGTGCGTATCGATTGACCATGTTGGTTTATGGGAACTTCGAGAGACGTTGCCGGATGAGCCAAAGGCGTCGTTTTCTCAGATCCTTCAGAATAAGGAAGCGTATTTGAAAGGGAATCCGGAATATGTGGTGGACACCAATATATTTGAGAACGACATTGGAAGGACGCGGCTTCCTGCCCTTGCGGTGGAACTGGAGCTTCCGGGAACGGTGGCGTCTTTTTATGCGGAGACTGACTTAGCAACGGCGAAAACCCGAATCAAGTTAGAGTTTACAGACGGCAGGAAGGCAGAAAGCCTTGTATGGCTGGATTCCCGTGTGAACATACTGGGCATGGAATTTGCCGGAACGGAGGGGAAAGAGCTTACGGTCCATGGGAAGGGATGGGATCTGGAATCTCCGCGGCTTCAGACTCTTAAAAACTGGAATTATGACCCCTGTGTCCAGGAACAGGAAAAGGATGGGTTTACCGTGATCCAACATTTTGGCAACGAGATGTCCGCTGTGCTGTGCGGATGCCAGGAGGTTACGGAAAAAGGGCTGTTTTTGGCGGTAGGGATTGAAACTGCCCATCGGTCAAAGGAAAAGACACTGGCCGAAGAAGGCAGGAAGCTTGCTCATACCTATGTCAGGGAAAAGGATACTTTTTTGGCGGAGCATGAAAAGGACTGGGCTGCTTACTGGAACGGATTTAACATAACGGTGCCCAATCAAAGGCTGCAGGAAGCTTTTGAGCAGGAGATGTATAAGCTTTACTGTAATGAAAGGGAGCATTCTTCCCCTGTTACGCTGCAGGGGGTGTGGAATCCGGATAACAGGATGCCGGCCTGGTACGGGGATCTGCATAATGACTTAAATGTTCAGTCCTGCTATTGGCCTGCATACAAGACGGGTAATGTGAAGCTGGTACGCCCTTATATTGATTATTACACTAAGGCGATGCCCCGGCTTATGGAGCGTGCGTGGAAACTTTTTGGGATCAGGGATGCTGTCCATGTACCGGTGATGATGGCGCCGGATGGAACCGGGGCGGCTTCGGAGTGGTGCTATTGGAACACCCTGCTTGGTCCGGAGTTGTTTGTGGCGGTTGACTTTACATGGTTTTATGAGTACAGTCGTGAGCAGGATACATTAAAGAATCAGATCTATCCTTTTATAGAAAAGGTGATCCATCTTTATCAGGGGATTGCGATGGAAAAAGAAGATGGGTATTTACATATCCCCTTTACCACTTCCCCGGAGGTTGATCGGGACGGGCATATGCTGATGGCAGATGATGCCACGTTCACTTTATCAAGCTTACATTATCTGTTAAGGAAAATGGCGGGGTATGCGGATCTGCTTGGCAAGGACGGGAGCGCATTCCTAAAATGGGAGAAAAAGCTTGCACCGGTAAAGGTAAATGAAACAGGGTATCCGCTGTACGCAGGGATTGACGTGTATGGTTCCCACCGTCATTTCTGCCAGATGTACCCGATTTACCCGCTTTGTGAGGAAGCCCACAATGAGGTGGCAAACAATTCTTTGGATACGGCAGTCAATCAGGGCTTTTTGGAATATGCGGCATTTTCATTCCCGTACATGGGAATTATGGCGGCAAGGTGCGGTAGAGGGAATATGTGCCGGACCATGCTGGAGATCTATTGCATGGTGTTCCGGTCACGCAATTCCTTTACCGTTAACGGAGATCCTTATCAAAACGGGGTGCTTAGGATATCCGGTACCAATGCAGGGGAAAGCTCCGATGCCTTTACGTTGGAGTCGGGGTTTTTTGTTCCAACTACGCTGTGTGAGATGTTCGTTCACCGGGCAGGGGCGGATGTATGGATGTTGATGGGGATACCGGACGAGTGGCGGGATTGCGGCTGCGAGGATCTGGCAGTGGAAGGCGGGCACAGAATCTCCGTCTGGCAGGAGAATTATCAGATTTATAAGGTGATGATAAAAGCAGGCTGTCAAGAGACGTTGGTATTCCACTGGAAAGACAACACGCCTTTGAAACGGGTTTGGAGGAGCGGGGAGGCGGTCCGCTGCTTTACCGGGAAATGTGAAATTCCGGTATGTTCCGGAGAAGAATGGGTGTTGGAATTTTAGGGTTTCATAATACGAGCCTGAAAAAGAAGCGTGGAGGGAAATGATATGGCGGCAAAAGAACTGATTATTTTTATAGATTGTGGTGACACGTTAGTAGACGAATCCACGGAAATAAGGGATGAGGAAGGGGTAGTGACTGCGGCAGAGCTGTATCCCGGGGTGGAGCAGGCAATCCGCACACTGCATGACGAAGGATACAGGATCGCTTTGGTGGCGGATGGTCTGGAAGCTTCTTTTCAAAATATCATTGCCATGCATCATTTGGAAGATTGCTTTGAGGCAATGGCTATATCCGAAACTGTCGGTGCACAAAAGCCATCCTGTGCGATGTTTGGCAGCGCTATGGATCAGATGGGGCTTACCGATAAGGATGCGTACAGGATTGTGATGATTGGCAATAATCTGGAACGGGATATCGTTGGGGCAAACAGGATGGGATTTTGGTCTGTCCTTGCTGCCTACAGCCCCAGATACCGTATGACACCGGAATGTGAGGAAGAAAGACCGGATTATGTGGCCAAGGTTCCTTCTGATATACCGGGAATCGTGGAAAGAATCTGCCTGCCATTACCGTATATTGCATAAAAAAATTTAATAAAAAAGGAATATCCTTCACGAGGGAATGCATTCCGGATCAATAATCAGTCTTTAAAAAGATATCCGATGACGCTGATCATCCATGACAAGGAGCACTGGGATCTCACTGCGGCAGCAGAGCGCATATTTAGCGGCAGGTATCCTTTGGGCTATATTGGTTCATCTCCGTGGGTAGGAACGGTGACCAATCAGGAGACATTGGAGTTTTCCGATGCGCAGAACCGGGAGTTCTACGATCTTCTATGTGCTCAGATGGAGATTGGCTGGGTGGTCTATGGGCTGAGTGATGAGCGCAAGAGCGAAATTCCGGTAATGGCTACGTATATGAAGGAACGATTCCCGGATGTAAAGCAAGTCAGGATATACCACCGTAAGGAGCTGCCGGCCGATGCGGCAGGCAGAAGGGAGACTGACGGGATTGTTGGTGTGGGATACGAAACGCCGGAGGAATTAGATGCTTGGCTGGAGGAGCTTACAAAAGAGATTGAAAAATCCAATCCGCCGTTTTGGTTTGACTCTCTTTGCAGGGAGGGTGCGGAGTGGACCAATCTTTCTCTCACGCTGCCACTGGAAGAGGAAAAAAACCGGATATTGCTGGTGGGGGATTCTATCAGTGCCGGATACGGGGATATGGTTCAAAGGCTGATGCCCGGCTGGCATGTGGACCGCTTAAATACAAGCGAGGGGCTTCACCATCCAAACTTCCTGCGGATGCTTGAAGCGGCGCTTAGGCGGTATCCATACCGGATGATCCATATCAACAACGGGATCCATCTTCACGGGCAGGATTTAGGACAGTACCGGCAGAATCTTTTGGGAGTGTTTGCGTGGATTCATATGGCTGCGCCAAAGACGGAGATTATTTATGCCACGAATACAACTTTTAGCCGTAAGGCGGAAGAAGGAACGAGGGAGGAAGCTTTGGATTTTCAGGAGCGGCATTTTGGCAAGGGTGGTAAAGCGTCTCTTGCCCGATATGGCAGAGAGGATTATTGGGTAACGGATGAGAAAGCGTCGAAGCCATATGAGGAACTGAATCAGATTGCAAGGGAAATCTGTAAAGAGCATGGAATCCGTATCAATGATTTGTATCAGGTATGCCTGGATGAAAATCTGCAAAAGACCGACGGCGCACACTTCACCGAAGAGGCGTATTGGCGCCTGGCAGCCCAGGTGGCAGAGGTCTTAAAAAAGGAACTTTGTTAAGAGGGAGACAAAAGAAATGGGAATAATTGTAAAAGATGACATGCTATTTGTTATGAACACTAAAAACACGACCTATGCTTTTTTAAGGACGATGCAGGGGTATTGGTGAACCTGTATTGGGGACACAGGATTGCCCGGGCGGAGGACTTTGACACCACTTCCATGGAGTGGGAACAGGGGTATCATCCGGATATTGACAAAAAGAGGGAGGAATGTTCGTCCTATGGCAGGATGCGTTACAAGGAAGCTTCCATGAAGGTGGCTTTTGCGGACGGAACCAGAGACTTCAGGTATCATGTGGACAGTTACCAGATAGAAGGAGATCACTTGCGTATTTCACTTCGGGATGACCATTACCCGTTTGGCATTGTATTGCATTATGTGGTGCATGAAGAATTGGATATCATTGAAAAGTGGAGGGAAGCGGAGAATCTGGGGGAAGAGACCGTACAGATAGAGCGGTTTTATTCCGCAGAGTTTACCCTTCCCGGAGATGGCTATAGGACCATCAACAACAATGGCACCTGGGCGGATGAGTTTAAACGTTATGAGGATACCTTGTGTGCCGGAAAGAAGGTCTATGAAAGCTTAAGGGGGGCAACTGCCCATGTGGCAACGCCGGGGTTCATTGTCCATCAGGATGTGTCGGAAACCCGGGGGGAAGTGTACTTTGGCGTGCTGGCATACTCAGGGAATTTTAAAATCGTGGAAGAGCAGACGCCTTATGATTATCTGAACATTCAGATTGGGATGGGTGACACGGATTTTTGCTGGAACCTGAAAAAGGGGGAGCGCTTTATCAGTCCGAAGGTCTATGCAGGGTACAGCGGCAAGGGATTTGGGGAAATGTCAAATCTACTCCATCGTTTTGCAGCGGAGTGTGTCATGCCTAAGGAAACAGCCAAAAAGCCTTTGCGGGTGTTATATAATTCATGGGAAGCCACGGCTTTTGACGTGGCTTGTGATAAACAGATGAAGTTGGCTGATAAGGCGGCTGCGGCAGGAGCGGAGCTGTTTGTGGTGGATGACGGCTGGTTTGGGGAGCGTAGTTCCGACCATCTGGGGCTTGGCGACTGGTATGTGAACCAGGAGAAATTTCCGGACGGGCTGAAACCGCTGATCGACTATGTCAACGGGCTTGGAATGGATTTTGGTATCTGGATCGAGCCGGAGATGGTCAATGAAGACAGCGGCCTTTACCGGGCGCATCCGGATTGGATCTACCGGTATGCTGCCCGGCCTGTGTTAGAAGGCAGATATCAGTATATGCTGGATCTGACTAACCCGGAGGTGATTGGTTTCATCATTGGGTTTATTGATAAGCTGCTAAATGAAAATAACATTTCCTATATCAAGTGGGATATGAACAGGGCCCTGGGGGAATGTGGGTGCGCACACCTTGACAAGGAAGAGTTCCGCAGTATCTGGTACCGCCACGTGCAGGGCTTTTATTCCATTATTGAGACTTTAAGGGAAAAGCACCCGGAGGTAGAGTTTGAGGCATGCGCTTCAGGGGGCGGCCGGGTAGACTTTGGCTGTATGTCACGGTTTGATGAGTTCTGGACCAGCGATAACACGGACCCCATAGACAGACTTTCCATCCAGGAGACCTATAGCCTGCTTTATCCGCCGAAATATATGCGCACATGGATCACGGATGCAGCAGATAATGACAACAGGAGAGTTCCTTTATCCTTCCGGGCACACTGCGCTATGTGTGGTGCGCTGGGGATCGGTATGGATTTGAATCGTGTGGGCTGCGGGAAATTAAAAGAACTGGCAGGGTATGTGGAGGAATATAAGGCAATCCGCTCGGTAGTCCAGTTTGGCAGGCTTGCAAGACTGAAATCCTGCCACAGGGATGATTTCCATGCGCTGCAGTACGATAAGGACGGGGAAGCGGTGGTGTTTGTATTCCTTACCTTAAGGTTCCGTGGGAAGTATGAATACACATTAAAGCTGGTGAACCTGAAAAAAGACGTTTTGTACCGGTTTGTGCTGGACGGGAAAGAGCAGTGTCTGAGCGGTTCTTATCTGATGTACCATGGGCTGGCACTTAGGATGGCGGCTGATTTTACCAGTAAATGTATCCGGCTGCAGGAAATAAAGTAAGAAAAGCAGGAAAGATAAAAGAGCCCGGAGGCTTTCTGGCCTCCGGATTCTGATAAGTCTCTGGTTGGGAAAAAGGAAAATCAGTTCCAGTTATTTTGGAGCAGCTGGATTTTTTTCCGATATCCTAGCAAAATAGAGTCTAAACAGGTGATGGCTGGATCCTGATTGTATATGGCGTATAGTTCATTTTCATCAGGCAGCAATTTTAAATTTATGCAGGACGGGTCTTTGACATAGTCGAGCAACTGGCGTTCTTTTTTTCGAAAACTGTTTACGGGGATTTCCAGCAGGTTATCCCGTTCCGGCTGTCGTGGGGTTTTCCAAAACATGGAGTTTCCGGAATCAAAGATGGGAGCCATACCAATAAAGTGCAGGGTATTGGTATCTCGAAGAACTCCGAAATTATTCATGTGACGGTCGGTATTGGTCAAAACAAAGTCTGTCATGATCTGGTACTCCAGAAATTGCCTTACCACTTTTGCGTCCAGTCCGTGCCTGGCGCAGATTAAAATGAAATGTTCATACATAGATGTGGCATTGTCCTTTTTCATGGAATCAAGTACATCGATTGCCGGAATCAGTTCTACCATGTCTGATGTAAAGCTTTCGCATATGCAGCAAAGCTGTGGATGGTTGTCCAGGCGCAAGGCTGAGTATGAGACGTATGGCTGTAAGGCTTGTTTCTTGTGGAGCAGCGTTGCTGCTACTTCATTTAAACTTTCCTGGGAATGATTGCCGAGGTTACCTTTTATCAGGCAGCGTTTTCCGTTGGAAATGATCCATTTTTTACGTAACTCGCCTTGGACGGAAGAGCTGGGCAAAAAAGCATTTGGGGGCAGGGCGGCCAATTCTGTTTTCTGCTCGTCAAACTGCATGCCGCCTATCGGATCTTGAAAGTTGTTGGTAAATAGGCTGACGTCATTCCATGTGAAATCCATGCCAAGGGGTTTGACCCAGTAGTGGTCTGTCAGGCTTAAACCAAGATTTTTAACCAAATATTCTTGTGGCGTAGTGACTCCCATTTGTTCCAGAATCTGTCGTATCCGGCCCTGGCTTAAGGGAACTGCCCGCCTTTGCCACCACTTACGCAGCATTTGTGCGTCAATATTCCCTCCTGGGGGCAATAGTTCCGGCGTCATTTTTTGAGACACCCGCAGCATTGCGCCGGAAATGGGGTCAAGGGATACCATACATACCGGTTCATCCCGGTGCATTAGATAGTACATGTTTTCCTGCATTGTTTACCAATCCTCCATTTCAGCCTGAGAAAAAAGGATATCCTCGATTTTGGATTCCATCTGCATAATGGCAGCTTCCTTCAGCCAACAGATATTTTCCTGACGGAATATTGCGTTAAATGGTATCGTATATTGTTCGCCTTCATAATAAAACAGGATGGCGGCTGACGAGTCAAGGCGAATCCAGCGTCCGCCTGTTTTAAACTTTTCGCAAAAAAAACCTGACGTTTCGTTTTCTGCTAATGGAAAAGACAAGGGAGCTGTATTGGGGAAAAAATCGTCAAGTAACAAATCTTCCATGGAACAGCCAAGTACCGTGGAAAGACGAAGCAGAACGTCTCCACTGGCGGAAGTTAGTTTTTTGTGCCCTTGTTCATAGTCCTGTAAGGAACGGAAGTTTACCCCGCTCATGGAGGCCAGTTCTTTTTGGGTTAAGTTTCGTTTTTTTCTGAGTTCTTTTAGCTTCATGTTTACCTCTCTGATATGATTATACGCATTTTTGCGGATGCTAGTCAAGGGTCAATATACGCAAAATAATCAAGTGCATTTTTTTCAACCTTCTATAATTTTTTAAATTGAGTATTGATTTTTGATACATTATGATAAATACAGTAAAGCAATAAGTAAGAGAATTACTTCCAAATGCCCGGCCGGAACAGGAAGGAATCAGTTGCAGATTTACAACACTGTAAAATCGGGAGGTAGAAAAGATGAAGAAAAAAGGTTTGCGCATTACAGCCCTTACGCTTGCATCCGTGATGGCGTTTTCGCTGGCAGGCTGCGGGAATAACGGAGCATCATCGTCAAATGGGGAAGGAACTTCGGATGCGGGAAACGCTGTGTCAGGAAGCACGGAGACGGCAGACGATGAAGTGGTAACTTTAAAGATGTTTATCAGAAATCAGTCTAAATACACGGGGTTACAGGAAGATCCGGTGGCAAAATACATCGAAGAAAAATTAGGGATCCGTATTGAACTTACGGTAGATTCCAGTCTTGGTGGAACAACGGCCCAGACTTCCACATTTAATGAACTTTTAGCTACCAAGCTTGCCAGCAATGATCTGGATGATATTATGGATTTTGGATCTCCGGCAGGAAATCCTGAAATTCTAAATAATTTAAAGCATGCGGCGGAAGCGGGGATGATCATTCCTCTGGATGAACTTGCCGAAGAGTACGGCAAAAACATTTCCACGGATCCTAGGCTTACCGTAAGGAACGACTACCGCAGGGAATACATGTACGGCGATGGCAAGTTTTACAGTGTAGGCGGCTGGGGCGGTATGGGCCTTGACCAGCTTCCGGGAGGCGCAGCGTGGATCAGATGGGATGCCTATAAGGAAATGGGTTACCCTGAGGTTAAAAATGATGATGAGTTCCTTGAATTGCTGAAAGAAATGCAGGATAAGTATCCGGAAACTCCCGGAGGGGAAAAAATCTATGCCGTAGGCGGCGCTTTTGCGGATCCCCAGGGTATGGGCGACGGTTTTGTAAACCGTGATTATCCACTTTCCAAGGGATATGAACCCTTAGAAGGTAATTATGCTGTGTATATGAACCATGCAACAAGAGGAGTGGAGGCGCCCCTTCTTGATGAAAACAGTTTTTTCTGGAATGGCGTAAAATTTTATTACAAAGCGAACCAGATGGGGATCTTAGACCCTGGCGCCGTTACCATGAGCAGTTCTGAATACAGCGAAAAAGTTAACAAGGGCGCATACCTTGCTTCTTTCAACGGCTGGGGCGTGATGAACAAGGAAACGATCCTTGATGGTCTTGGTATGACAGATTCCGGTTATATGCCGCTGACACCTTTTGAAGACGTGGTTTCCCTGCCTCTTCACTGGGAATCCGTACTTGGCGGAAATGAATTTGCGATCACCAAAAACTGTGAGCATCCGGATAAGGCAATGGAATTTCTTGACTGGTGTCTGTCTGAGGAAGGTTCCAGGATCATCACACAGGGAGCGGAAGGCTTAGCCTGGGTAAGGAATGAAAATAATGAGCCTGTCCTGACAGACCAGTTTAAAAAGGATAATGCGGAAGGCGTTGTGGATATGGCGGAAGCATACGGAAAATGGAAATATGCAGGAATCAATGCGTTCCAGCATATTGACATGGACTCTGACGGTAATTACATCCAGCCGGAACAGACGCCGGATATTGAGAGTTACTCTGCCGTGAAAAAAGATGCATTGGCATATTACGGGGCGGACAGTTTTACAGATTATTTTACCAATTTGAAAACGCCGGACGGAAAAGACCTGCCCACAATTTTGTGGGGCTCTTATGCAACCGGTATCGGCACGAAGCCGGATGATATCAAGCAACAGTATGCTCAGATCAATGATTATATGTACAAACAGATCTTTAAGATGATCTATGCGAAGGATGATGCGGAATATGACGCCCTTCAGAAGGAAGCGATGGAAGAGCTGAAATCAATGGGCCTTGAGCAGGTGGTTGAATGGTATGACACCCGTATCAAAGAGATCAGGACGGATCTTGACGGGCTGATCGACGATGCGGTGAAGGCATACACGGTAAAATAAGAATTGTTCATAGCAGTTGTTTATAAATGAGAAATGCGAGACCGTTTTCCGGTCTCGTGTTTCTCTAAAGGAGGAATTACATGAAACATTCGTACAGTGCCAGACGGGCAGAGAAAAGAAAGCTTCTTTTGATCAGTGTTCCCTTTTTGCTTTTTATCACGGCATTTTGCTATGTTCCCCTGATCGGGTGGGTTATTTCATTTTTTCAATATTACCCCGGGATTCCGTTAAATAAGCTGGAATTTGTAGGACTTAAGAATTTTGAGGCGTTCTTTTATAATAAAAAACAGGTTATTAACGTAGTGCGCAACACCTTTGTCTTAAGCGGTCTTATCCTTGCCACGCTGCCGCTGCCTGCAGTGTTTGCCATTTTGCTTAATGAGATGCGGAATTTTCAATACCAAGAAGTGCCATATCCCTTACATATTCAAAATCATCATAACCACTCAGGGCGATCGCCTTTACTTGCATCTTCTTATCCCTGATTTTTCTAAGCAGCTCTATCCCGCTCATCCGAGGCATCCTGATATCCGTGATCAACAGGTCAGGCGTTTCCTTTTCCGCCATTTCCCATGCTTCTTCCCCATCTTTTGCAGTATGGACCTTTATGATCTCTTCTTTCCACTTTTTCCTGACGCAAAACTCCAGGCCTTCCCGTATCATAAGTTCATCATCCACGATCAATAGTTTGTACATAGCTCTCAAGCTCCCTTTTTTTCATCGCCTTGATCCGCACCCTAACCAAAGTTCCTTCTTCCTCTTTGCTGTCGATCTGCAGCTGATACCCGCACCCATATACGATACGCAGTCTGTTGTTCACATTGTAGATTCCGATTGATTCCCCAAACAATTCACCGCTTTTCAGCCTTTCCCTGATCTGCTCCAGCTTTTGCCGGGGAATCCCACACCCATCATCGCTTATCGTAAACAGAATGTCACTTTCCTCTTTTCTGGCCGTTATCCTGATGGTACAGGGATCATCCGAAGTCCGGTTATCGGAAACACCATGGACCAATGCGTTTTCCACCACCGGCTGCAGAATATGTTTTACAGTGGCATAACGGTATACCTCCTCTTGTATGTCAAAAGAAAACCGCATACGCTCCCCCAGCCGCAGGGCAAACAGCTGCATGTAAGAGTCCAGATATGCCAGCTCCTCCCGGTTCGTGACCACTGCGTCTTTTTTCATCATATTCCGAAACAGGCCGGAAAGCATGAAGATCATCTTACTTGCTTCATCCTCCCCTTTTACATACAGCTTCATCCTGATCGCTTCCAACGTATTGTAAAGAAAATGCGGATCAATCTGCGTCTGCAGGGCATATAGCTCCATTTCCTTCTGCCTGAGCCGATATACATATTCTTTTTGGATATGGTCATCCAATGACACACACATCCGAAGCAGCTCCGCATAAATATATCCCAGCTCGTCATCATATCGTTTCCCGATGGGAAAGGAAGTCAGTTTCCCCATTTTTACCTGTTCGATCATATCCGTGATCGGTTCCAGCCTCTTTGCAAAAAACTGAATACTGATATAATTAAGCGCTACCGCTACAATAAGCGCCAGCAGAGAAACCAAAAGCATTGTCCGCCGGGGCGCCTGCACATCCTCCCTGATCCCCGAGACGGGATACGCATGAACAATATAATATCCATATTTCCGGGAGCACATAATATTGTAGATCCAATTCCTATCCTTGATCCTGCCCTCTTTTTCTGAAAGGACCCGCTCCGCCAAAAAGGCGTCAGGCAGCTCATATTCCCCCTTAGAATCAAATATAAGTCCGCCGTCCTGGTCAAAAATATAAATATTCCCCTTTAAATACTTTTCATATTCCTCATAGCACCGCCTGATGTTCATTGCGCTGAAGTATATTCCCATACAGCCAATATTTCTGGAAAAATCCCGCGACTTAATATCCGCAAACAGAAACAGGGAAAATGCATTTCCCTGCCTTTTCCCGTTTCTTGCCGCAGCCAGGTACGGCATATCTTCCCCCTGCCTTCCTTTCTGCATCTGTTCCTGAAAATAAATTTTTTCTTCCGCCGCCTGATTCAGGCCATATTGATAGACAGTGCCATCCCGGTAATTTCCCATAAAAATTCCGTTAAACTCTTTATCCACCCCATAAAGCATATTGATCATTGCCTGGTTAAGCTCCTGCTGCTGATAGGAATACAGGCTGCCGTTTTCTGTCTCTTCCAGCCGGTCCATGATGGAATTCCAGATTTCTTTCCTCCGGTAGAGACTTTGATGGAAGGAGACCGCCTCCTCCATTTTGGATGTGAGATAGGTATCCACCATTGTCAGGATCTGGTCGCTCATGATCATCGCCTGATCATACTTGATAGACGTCAGGTTCCGGTTTATGGCCGTCAGCATAATAAGGCCGGTGGATATGGTAATACCCAGGTAAACCCAGAAAATTTTATGGAAAAAACTCTTCCGCTTAATATTTCGATATCTGTCTGCCATTTTTATTTCCTTTTCAGTGCCAGTCTTCTATCAGTACTTTCCTGCCTTCCCTGCAGGTGACCTTTTTTTCTTCCTGCCCATACCTGATCTTCAGGAGCGCATCCGTTTTCGGTATGACCTCAAAGCGGGTTAATCTCCCATCCCTCCAGGCCAGACGGACCTTGTGGCCTCCCCTAATGAAAAGCCCTGTCAGTTCACCGGTTTTCCACTCCTTTGGCAGGGCCGGAAGCAAAATGACCTCATCTCCAAAACTTTGGACCAGCATTTCCGCCATAGCGGAAGTCATGCCCGTATTCCCGTCAAGCTCCCAGGTTCCACACCACATGGAAGTTTCATCGCTCATCACCGACGCCATATTGGGTTTTACCAGCCTTCGGAAAGTGTCAAGGATGATCCCATAGGCCTTTGCCGGCTTCTTAAGCCGGGCATAATAGCCGGCCAGCATGTTCATTCCCCAGGAAGTGATCTCAAAATCCCGATAACGCCTGTCTATGCTCACCTGCGCCCCCTTCGCAAGTTCAATATCCCTTTCCGGTACGATCTGACGGAAAGGATATAACCCCAAAAGATGGGATGTATGGCGGTGGTTGGGAATAGGCTCGTCAAAATCATAAAACCACTCCCTGATCTGCCCCCATCTACCGATCTGATAGGGCGGCAGCTTTTCCAGGATCTCTTTTGCCCTGCCGTAAAGCGGCTCCTCCTTCTTTAACGCATGGCAGGCTTTTTGGTAGGTTTCCAACACTTCCCGTACCAGCAGCACATCACAGGTAGTTGACAGAGACAAAAAGTAATCCTTTCCCTCCGCCGAGAACATATTCTCCGGAGAGTAGGAAGGACCGGTCATGTAATATCCTGCTTTTTCATCCCAGAAGACATAATCCGCCACAAAAGCAGCCGCTTCTGCAAGCATAGGGAATCCTCTCTCTAAAAGCCACTCTTTTTTTCCGGTATACTCATAATAATCCCATGCCATAACCGCACACCATGCACCGCCTAAAGAAAATACGCCCCAGTTATAGCTCCATCCCAGAGAAGTAAATCCCCAGGGATTTGTGACCACATGCGCCGCAAACCCCCCTGCCCTATAAACTTCCTTAGCTGTCTTTCTCCCGGAAGGTATAACGATCTCCTCCAGATACCTGAAAAACGGCGCATAGCATTCCGGCAGCCCGCACTGAGCCGCTGCCCAGTACTGCATCTGCAGATTCATATCCACATGCATATCCTGCGTGCAGTCAATATTATTGTAAATATTGTCATTCCAGATACCTCCCATATGGGTAGGGAGACAGGAATCTTCCCTGGAAGACGCGATCAGCAGATACCTTCCGTACTGGAACATTAACCGGCACAGATCATTGTCCTGCCCGCCCTCGGCTATGCGCTCTATCCGCCGGTCTGTGGGAAGCGCATCCACAAGAGCGGCATTCTCCTCATCTTCCAAACTAAGTTCCATGCGCTGATACAATGCGCCCACATCCAAAATATGCTCTTTTCGCATCTTTTCATAGCCTTTTTCCGCCGCCCCGTAAGCCCGCTTTCTCGCAAGCTCCCCGGGATCATCCAGAAACATATCCGTTTCCAGATCCACATAACAGACTACCTCTTTACAGCCGGACAAACGGATCTGGCCGTTTTCAAACTGACATTTCCCGTCACAGGCAAGGACCAGACATCCTTCCAGGTGGACACCGCAGGTTCCGTCGCTGTGCAGGTTCTCCCTGGCATCCCCTTCTATCCGGAACCCACACATCCCGCTTTCTTTTTCTTCCGAAAGCGGCTCTGTTATCTCCACTTGGCATTCAATTCCTTCATACCAGACCTTAAGGGAAAACGCACTGTCTCCCTCCATCCTGATCACTGCAGCCTGGCCGGGATTAGACAAAAAAACTTCCCTTTTGAAAGAAACATTCCCTGCTTGAAACCGTGTCTTGGCCAGTCCTTCCGCCAAGGAAAGGCTTCTATGATATTCGGAAATTTCACCCGCTATCCCTTCCAGACGCAAAAACAGATTTCCCACCGGCATATTTGTGCCGTATTGATTTTTCTGTCCCACAAAATCATGGCCCAGCCGGTCCGCTTCCTCATAATTTCCCTTCATAAGAAGGGTCCTTAGCCGTCCAAGAAGTTCATAGCTGTCCTTGCGGTTATTTTGATCAGAAGATTTTCCTGACCAAAAAGTATTCTCATCTATCTGGATCTTCTCTTCCACGGTTCCCCCATAGACCATCGCCCCCAAACGTCCATTCCCAAGGGGCAGGGCTTCGATCCACTTGAAAGCCGGCTGCGTATACCAAAAAATATCTTTTCCCATTTTATTTTTCATCCTTTCACTGCACCTACCATGATACCGGAAGCAAAATATCTTTGCATAAACGGATAAACACACAAGATCGGAATCACCGTCAGCATTGCGATCGCTGACCGTACCGACAAGATAGAAGGCCTGTTTAAAACCTGTGCCGTAGCCGCGGTTTTCGGGTCATTCATGACAACGTTCATATTCTGTATGACCTGATAAAGCATAAGCTGCAGTGTCTTTAAATTATTGTCCTGCACCAGCATCAGATTATCATACCAGGAGTTCCACTGGCTCACTGCCGAGAACATGGCAATCGCTCCTAAAATAGGACCTGACACCGGCAGTATGATCCTGAAAAACGTGGTAAAAAATCCGGCCCCGTCCATTCTTGCAGACTCTTCCAGTTCCGCCGGAAGACTCTCAAAATACGTCTTGATTAGGATGATGTAGTACGCCGACATTGCCGACGGAACAATATACACCCAGAAATTATTTTTAAGTCCGTAAGTCACCATAGTGAGCACCCACGGAATCATCCCCGCATTCAGGTACATAGTGATGACCACATACTTATATATCACTTTTTTAAACGGAAGTAAACGCTGGGTCACAAGAAACGCAAACATGCTGCAACATACCAGTGTGATGGCCGTTCCCAAAAAAGCCCTGGCCGCAGAGATCAGAATCGGCTGCAGGATTCTGTTATTGCCAAAGATTTCCCGATAACTGGCAAGACTGACGTTTAAAGGAAAAATAAAAAACCAGCTTTCTGTCTGCTTGGGATCGCTGATCGAACTGATCAGCAGACAGTAAAAGGGATAAATGCTGCAAACAAGGACCAATGCCATGAAAATATAATTAATGATTTCAAATACGGATATCTTTTTCTTCTTCATACTCCTATCCTCCTAAAAAATGGACGCCCCCCTTATTTTTTTGACCAGTGAATTTGCCGTAACCATCAGTCCAACGCTAAGCAGCGACTTCATCATACTCATTGCGGTACCGAAGGAATAATTCCCCTGCACGATACCCATCTTGTAAGTATAGGTATCTATCACTTCCAGCTTATCCAGGACCATGGCGTTTCCAAACACATAATACTGTTCAAACCCTGCCCCGGAAAGGACGTTGCCCAGCCCTAACACCAAAAGCACCACAAAGGTGGAAAGGATTCCCGGCACGGTGATATGTATGATCTTCGCCCATCTTCCTGCCCCGTCTACCTCTGCCGCCTCATAAAGCTGTGGATCAATCCCTGCGATTGCCGACAGATACAAGATTGCACTGTACCCCAGGTTCTTAAACAGGTATGTAAAAGTCTGGACGCTCCATGCGATCTTCTCATTT
>Ga0137297_11127_pt1 | contig 16132 bp, 14 predicted proteins | sample RamsorincwithD2O_FD_97191 | JGI IMG/M metagenome (GOLD analysis project Ga0137297, IMG submission 97191) | Mouse cecal microbial communities from Vienna, Austria - Mucin amended with D2O | ecosystem: Host-associated > Mammals > Digestive system > Large intestine > Cecum | place: Austria: Vienna... | reverse complement strand
ACCTTTCCGGCTGAATCGTAAGTGCCGGTTTCTCCATATCTACAATGCCTTTTGCCAGGCGGTTAATCCGCTCTCTCATGTTTCTTTCACCTATCTCATTGGTCTGTAGCAATACCATACATCATAATTATTTATTCTAACACATTTTCCCTTGATTTACTATCCTAAAGTTGGTATGATATAAAAAATAGTTATGATCCGGAGTACAAAAATGCTGACTGAACCAAAGACCTTATACAAATTAATGAACCTTTATATGTTAAAAAGGGTGAATATCCCTCTGACCAATTCTCAGCTTACGGACTTTTTCTTAAAACACGAATATGCCCCCTATTTTACCCTCCAGCAGGTATTAAATGAACTTCTGGAGTCTGGTTTAATCTGCAAGCATGCCAATCACAGCACCACCCGGTACGAGATTACCAGAGAAGGGGAAGAGACCCTAGAATTCTTCGGAAAGAATATTTCCCCGGCCATCGTGGAGGACATGGACAATTATCTGAAAGAAAACCAGTTCCGTATCCGCAACGAGGCCGGTATGATCTCCGACTACTATAAGTCAACCAACCAGGATTACATCGTACACTGTGAGATCCGTGAAGGAAAGACCGTCCTGCTGGATTTAAGCCTTTCCGTTCCCGATCGGGAACAGGCTGAGTCCATGTGCGGCCACTGGGAGCAGAGAAGCCAGGAGATCTATTCCTTTGTTATGAAAACGCTGATGAACAGCTCCGATGGATAAAGGGACAGGCCGCCTACTGTTCCTTCCGGAAACGGTTTATCTCATCAGCCAGAAGCCTGACATTGGCAATCAGTGAGTCAAATGTCCCGAACTGATACAGATTCACTGCCAGAATCCCTATGGGAACCGCCAGGATCATGCCTGAGATCCCCCGCAGCTTAAACCCCAGATACAAAAAGAACAGGGTCGCAAAGGGTGAAAGCCCCATAGAGTCCCCCACGATCTTAGGCTGGATAATCTGGCGTACAGCCTGGGTCAGCACATACAGAAGGATTAAGCCTGCGGCAAATGCCCACTCCCCGGATAAAAGCTTTACCAAAGCCCAGGGGAACAGGGCCGTCCCCGTACCAAACAGAGGCAGAAAATCCAAAAAGGCAATCAGCACTGCCAGAATCAATCCATAGTTGACTCCCAGCACGAGAAATCCCACGGCCAGGATCACCGCCACCACGAACATGATCCGAAACTGCGCCACAAAATACCCGCCTATAAGCCGTTTCAAATCCTTCTTTAAAAAAATCACATATTCCTGGGCTCCCTTTGGCATCATCTGGCGGACAAACGCCAGGATCTTATCCCTCTCCACAATAAAAAAGTAAGAAGAAAAAATCACCACAATCGAATTGACCAGGGCCGCCGGGATCCTTTTGGCCACGTTTCCTGCCACGGTCACTGTGGGGAAGGCGATCTTCGAAACCAGGCCGCCAGCCAGCTCGCCCAGATTATCATTGAACCGGATGAAGGCGTCCTGGACACTGTCAGGCAGACGCTCAAAAAGGCTGGACAAAGTAAGAAGTGCGCTCTGCACCTCTTCCCTTCCTGCCTCATACATTTCCGGCAAATCCTTAATCAGTCCTGCCATCTCCATAAAAAGCCTGGTTATTAAAAAATATACTGTACCTATCACCCCTGCCAGAACCAGCACCACGATAAGCACTGAGCTGTGCCTGCGCACCAGCTTCAGATGCTTCTCCAAAAAACGCACCAGAGGGTTGGCGATCATGGCGATACACCAGCCAATGACAAAAGGCATAAAAAATTTCAAAAGCCACGGCCCAACCGTGCAGGCCAGCACAATAGCAGCCGAAGGAATCAAAATATTCAGCAAAATTCTTAAAATCCGTTTTCTGTCTTCCATATGTCACCACCAGCTTCCCAATTTGTTGATATGCAGGCTTTCATATCTTGTTTCGTTGATATTTGCCTGATTATCAACGAGACAAGGTGACAAGCCAGGAGGCCAGGAAATCATACACTGCCTCCATCTCATCATCCGTACCTATAGTCACCCGCAGATACTCTGATATCCTGGGAGCATTAAAGTGGCGTACATAGATATTTTTCTCTCGCAGAGCCTGTAAAATCTCCTCTGCCTTCCTCTCCTCATGGGTAATGAAAAGGAAATTGGCGCTGGAGTCTGGGCACTTGAAGCCTAACTCTTTAAACCGGCTTTTGGCCCTCTCTCTGGTATTCACGATCTTTCCCACCGTCTCATAGAAATACTCCTTATCCTTTAAGGCCTCCACCCCTGACAGGACAGAGGGCAGATTCATGGTGTAGGAGTTGTAGGAGTACTTTACATTCTCCATGGCCTTAATAAGATCCGGAGATCCGAAAGCATATCCGATCCGCATCCCTGCCATGGACCGGGATTTGCTGAAGGTTCCCACTACCAGCAGATTTTCATATCTGTCTAAAAGCGTCCTGGCAGACACCCCTCCGAAATCAATGTATGCTTCATCCACAATCACCACCACATCCTGGTTGTGATCCAAAATATCCTCCACCTGTTTCAAAGGCAGGAAGATTCCTGTAGGCGCATTGGGGTTGGGGAAAACCACGCCGCCGTTTTCCTGGTAATAGTCTGCCGGCCTGATGCGAAACTCCCCATCCAGGGCAGGGGTTTTATAGGGAATCTGAAACAGATCCGCCCACACCGGATAGAAAGAGTAGGTAATGTCCGGAAACAGAATCGGCTTCCCGGAATTAAAAAAGGTCATAAACGCCATGGCCAGCACATCATCCGACCCCACTCCCACAAACACCTGGCTGCTGCATAAACCATAAAACTCTGCCAGCCCCTCCACCAAAGCTGACGCTGCCGGATCCGGATATTTGCGCAGAAGCCGCCCGTCCATTTCCCTTAAGGCCCTTAACACTCCCGGAGCCGGAGGGTAGGGATTTTCATTGGTATTTAATTTTATCAGTCCCCTTCCCTGGGGCTGCTCCCCTGGTACATAGGGAACCACTGTGCGTATATTTTTCTCCCATGGTTTCATAGCCTTATTCTCCTCCCTTTCCATCACTCTGTCAGCCCATACTCCTGTGCCACCTTTTTAAAGGCAGGAAGGGATCGTTCAATCTGTTCATAGGATACACAGTAAGAAATCCTTACATACCCGGGACAGGCAAAGGAGCTTCCCGGCACCACCAGAATATTGTGCTTCTTACACGCCTCACAAAACTGCCTCTCATCCTCCTGGGGTGATTTCACGAAGAGATAGAAGGCGCCCTGGGGCCTGATACAGCTGAATCCGCAGGCAGTCAGCCCTTGGTACAGAAGGTTCCGGTTTTTATCATAGGCTTCAACATTGACAGCCGCATCCAGACAGCGCCTGATCACTCTCTGCATAAGGGACGGGGCATTGACACAGCCCAGTACCCGGTTGGCGATGGATGCCGCGCCAAATACCCGAGAGCTGTCCTCCAGCTCATCGGGAATCACAAGATAGCCGATTCTCTCTCCCGGCAGGGACAGGGATTTGCTGTAAGAGTAGCAGACTACTGTATTGTCATAATACTTGGTCACATAGGGAACCTGAACACCGTCATAGGCCAGCTCCCGGTAAGGCTCATCGGAAATCAGGACCATGGTGCTGTGGTATTCCTTCTGCTTCCTTTCAAGTATATCACCAATGCTTTTAAGAGTCTCTTCCGAGTATACCACCCCTGTAGGGTTATTGGGCGTATTGATAATCACAGCCTTTGTCTTCTCTGTTATACGCTTTTCAAACTCCTTAAGATCCGGCTGGAAATCCCTGGTATTAGGTGGTACTGTCACTATTTGTCCGTCATAATTGCGGATATATGCATTGTATTCCAGAAAATAAGGCGCAAAGACGATGACCTGATCCCCCGGGTTTAACAGGGTTTTCAGGATCACATTCATCCCGCTGGCCGCCCCCACTGTCATCAGCACATTATTCTGATGGAAGCTGGTGTGAAACCGTTTATTTAAAGATCCGGCAATGGCTTCCCTCACATCCTCAAAGCCTGCATTATTCATATACCCATGTACAAATGTGGACGGCTCCTCAGCCAGGACATCCAAAACAGCCTGCTTCACCTCAGGGGGAGCAGGGACATTGGGGTTTCCCAGGCTGAAGTCATACACATTTTCTGCCCCGTAGATTGCTGCCATCCGTTTCCCCTCCTCAAACATGGTGCGGATAGCCGAATTGTTTTCCACTAAAGGTTTCATTCTCTCTGATATCATTTATGTCCTCCATTCTGTCGTCATAACACTTCCGGAAACTCCCCTGCACCCATCCTTATATCTGATCCTGTGAGATTCCGGACGTATATTCACCGCCTGCTCATACCGCAGTATATCATCATGCACACCGTAACCGCAAAATAGAACCATGTGGTAGGGTTGCTGAACCATGTGGTAAAAAAGGAAAGCATCATATAGATAGCCATCTGTCCATAAAAAACGTACCCTAAAGGGTTTTTCATCTCTTTCAGCTGCTCCACCAGAAAGAAACACACAGCCCCCAGCAGGCAGGAAAATACCAGCACGCCTATGACACCGAAATCATAATAGGCATCATAGAACATAGTCAATGTAGTCAGCTCCTCTTTGTCAACATAAATCGGAAAGCTAATCAGATATGGGAATACAAATTTAAGCCCTGTAAGAGCCCACACCGGAAACAGGCTCCGGATCCCCCAGGTATGAGCCGGAAGGGCATCTACCAGGCAGTTGAAATTCTCATAATTATTGGCTATATAGATATATGGCTGAGAGATGAAGATAGGCATGTTACTGTTCTTCATCTCGAATATTCCGTTTAAATACTGAACATCGTGGCTTCTGGCCACCGTCAAGCCGATGTATAAAGGAATCAAAACCACTATAACAGCGCCAATCAGGCGGGGATCCACCCGTCTCTGGTATGCGCAGTAAGTCATTACGGCCAAAGCCGCAGCAAATATAAGCTGGAACCTGGACACGCATAAAATGGGAATCAGAAAGGCGATCAGGGTCATAAGAAGAATCAGCACATTCCGGACAGAACGCCTGCTTCCGCCCTGAAGGAAAAATATAACAGAAAGGGCCGGTACCAGCACACAAGATACGGTCAGATAGTGAACTCCTGACAGATGAAATTCGGAGTATGCGTGGGGAACTCCCCGCAAAAACAAGGGAATAAACCCCAAAACCGCTGCCTCAAAGACAAATGCGGCCAGAGATATAAGGGTAAGTGCTATAATACAGTAGAAGACAGGACGTACAAAGCTTCTGCGTCTTCTCTTTTTTCTGTCAAACCGCTCCTCCCCTCCGAAAAACCTCTCCAGTATCTGGAATGTGATCCAGAAGCCTGCAAATGCCAGCAGAAAGCAAAACCAGGTCAATAGGCTCCAGTCTGTCTGAAGATTGCTTAACTTTAAGCAGGCGACGCCCTGTCCTCCTACCCAGAAGGCGGAAAACAAGCCCCGCAAATGAATGAAATTGCCTGTCCTATGGTAATCGTAATAATATAAAAATCCTGCGGCAGCAAAAAGCGCCAGCCCTGAAAGGTAATACAGATGGAAATATGCCAGTATCCAACTGAGTGCATAGCAAATCAAATAAACGATCATAGTCTTGTCCTTCAATGTCCGTATCAGTCTGGTATGACCCGCACCAATTAACCATATTGTTTCACTTGTCTAAATTTCCATCTGCTTCGTTGTCATCGGTCAACGATGCCACCGCATCGCCTCCCTCTTCCGCCTTGCAGGCTGAAAATTTATCCTGCGCGAAACAATATGGTTAATTGGTGCGGGTCATACTAGACATTTGATAAACTCTCTCATATAACCTTCTGCTTCTTTAGCCGTAGTAAAGCCCATGACTCTGTCTGCCACTGCCAGAAGCTCCTTTACACTGGACCTGGTAATCATCCTTCTCGCGCCCAGAATGGCAGACGGGCTCATACTGAACTCATTCAGCCCAAATGCCAGCAAAAGAGGAATCATCATGGGATCGCTGGCTGCCTCCCCGCACATTCCCACCTTGATACCAGCTTCTCTTGCACAGCTGATAATATGGCGGATACTGCGCAGCACTGCCGGATTAAAGGGGGAGTACAGATAGGAAACCCTGTCGTTGCCTCTGTCTACAGCCATGGTATACTGGGTCAGATCGTTGGTGCCGATGCTGAAGAAGTCCACTTCCCTGGCAAACACATCTGCCATCAGGGATGCCGCCGCTGTCTCCACCATGATACCCACCTGAATTTCCCTGTTATACGGAATATTCTCCCTGTCTAATTCCTTTTTAACCTCTTCAATCAAAGCCTTCGCTTCCTGGATCTCATCCATACAGGTTACCATGGGAAGCATAATCTTAATATTGCCAAATGCACTGGCCCGCAAAAGCCCCCGAAGCTGAGGCCGGTAAATATCCTCTTTCCTGTCAAGGCAGAGGCGGATAGCACGATATCCCAAAAACGGATTCTCATCCTTCTCAATGCCCATATAGGGAATTTCTTTGTCGCCGCCGATATCCAGGGTACGGATAATCACCGGCTTTCCCTTTAAAGCGGAGGCAACCTTTTTATAGGCCTGAAACTGCTCCTCCTCCCCAGGCATGGAAGCTCTGTCCATAAACAAAAATTCCGTGCGGAACAGCCCCACGCCCTCTCCGTCATACAGAAGAACCTTTTCCACATCCTCCGGCTTACCTATATTAGCTGCCAGCCTTACCCTGACACCGTCTTTTGTCACCGCAGGACGGCCTATGTAGCTTTCCAGCTCCTTCTTCTGCCTTAAAAGCCTCTGTCTCTTTTCCTCGTACCTGGCTTTCTCTGCATCAGGGGGATTTACAAGCACAGCTCCTTCATTCCCGTCTACCACCATATCCGTACCGTCTTGTACCAGATCCACAATCCCCGGCACAGCTACCACTGCCGGAATCTCCAATGCCCTGGCCAGGATAGCGCTGTGGGAAGTTCTGCCCCCAAGCTCTGTCACGATTCCTGCCACATGAGCCGGATTGATGCCTGCTGTCATAGACGGTGTCAAATCCTTTGCCACTATGATGCTTCCAGCTGGAAGAGAGCCCATATCCACCGGGCTGATACCACGAAGAACCTGCTGTATCCGGATCCTGATATCCTTCATATCCGCTGCTCTCTGCCGCATCAGTTCATCATCCATGGACGCAAAGACAGCCTCATAGCGGGTGCAGACCGTTTCAACCGCATACTCGCAGCAGACCTCTTCTTCCTGAATGGCAATCTCAATCTCCCCAGTCAGCACAGGATCCGCCAGAAGCATCAGATGGCCCTCAAGGATCTCTGCCTCGGCCTCCCCTGCCTTGGCGGCCAGCTCTGCCGCCAGCGCCCGGGTCCTGGCCCCGGCCTTTTCCAATGCGCCGTGAAAACGCAGTACCTCGGCCTCTGTATCTGCTGCTTTATCCTGACGGATTATGAACTCCTCCTCTTTGATAACAACCGCTTTTCCGATTCCGATTCCGGCAGATGCATTGGTTCCCCTATACACGCTGCATCTCCTCCTTTAACAGTCAATTATTCGCCTAAGCCGCTTTCCACGACTTTAATCATGGAATCCAAAGCCTCCTTCTCATCCTCGCCTTCACAGATAAACTCGATTTCGTCTCCGCTCTTCACACATGCCCCAAGAACGCTGAGCACGCTCTTGGCATTGGCCGTAGTATTTCCGATGCGGAAATGGACCTTTGATTTAAATAAAACCGCTTTATTGCAGAGAATACCGGCCGGCCTCAGATGAAGACCTGTTAGATTCCTGATCACAACTTTCGCGCTTACCATATGCATCCCTCTCACACATTATTTTATGCATAGCCCACAGCTATTCTGTCTCCTTCTCTCCTCCTGCACCGCTTCCATGACTGTCTTGTCCGGAATCAGCATCCTCAGCCGAAGTGTCGCTTTCCTCTGATTCGGCATTCAGATCTTCTACATGAATCATCACCGGGCTCTGTCCGACCAGCTCAAATCCGTCTCTCAGAAAAACTGTAAATCTTGCCGGATAAATCCCTGCTCCCATCCCTGCCACATCCATGGTCAGTGTAATATCATCTGCCCGAATCCGATCCAGATCCTCAGCCAGGCCTCTGATTTGAAGGGTCACGCTGTCATATTCAAAGTAATAGGAATAATTTTCCCTTCCCCCTTCAAACCTTACGTCCGCCAAATTATGCTCTACCTCTTTCACCGTTAATGGTTCCACCTTCAGGGTAACCACTGCGGCTGTAGCCGAATCATTGGCCATAGTTATATTATCCGGCAAAATCTCTGTCAAGTCAACCTCTACCTGTATATCTCCCGTAGCGCCGTCCACATTCAGCAGGCTGTCCGGAATCGTCAGCGTGTTGACAGAAGCCAGCGCTGCCTTCAGACCCTCTACGGAAACACTCTTCACATTACATTCCACCCCGGTAAACCGGTAACCGTCTTCCACTTCTCCGCTTACCTGGAAATCCAGAGCCAGATTTTTAACATTTAAAATAGTTACATGGTAATCTACCTCTTCGATGTTTAGCTTTACCTCTGCCCCCAGATTCAGTTCATTGTCATTGGCATCATAGAATTTGACTCTGGCACTGCCATCCTGATCGGAATTGATGCCGTCTATCTTAAGCTCCACTCCCGCCGAGCTGATCTGCCCTACATCAGATACTGCGCCTGTCACATACACATACCCGGGATTCAATGTAACCTGCCCCAGTGCATATCCTTCCTGCTCTGTCCCCACTGTGTGAGGCCTGAGATCAAAACGCTTCCTCTGCAAAGGCTCTGTCTTAATCTGCACCACCCCGGGCTTCACCGTAGGCGTTCCCTCGATGAGGGAGCGGACACTGTCGTTGGCGATCTCCACCTGCACCGGTATGGAGCCTGTCACATCGTACAGCTGGGACAAATCCGCATAAGCATAAAAATCACTGGCAGTGATCCGGTACTGATCCCTGACCCGCACCTCATAACTGACAGTAACCGTATTCTTCCCCTGCAGCTCATATGTCAGATTGGATTTCTCCAAAATATTTTCATTCACCATCTCCACTGCAACCGTTCTGGTCTCTGTCATCAGAGGATTGGACACATTTACCATAATCAGCCACATAAAGATGGCCAGAACCACAGCCAGAATCTTAAGTCCCAGATTATTTGTCAGCCTTTCTTTCATCTTTCAGCCTTCCCTTCCAAATTCTGAACCGGTTCCCATGCTCTTCCTCCGGGCCCAGCTTCTCTGACAATGCCTTTTTCAGGCTGTCCGCATCGCTGATTCTCGTCAAACCTCCGTTCTCTGCCAGCGTAATCCGCCCGGTCTCCTCCGACACTACGATAGTCAGGCTGTCTGTGGTCTCGCTGATTCCCACTGCCGCCCGGTGCCTGGTTCCCAGATCCTTGCTGATGCTGGTATTGTCAGAAAGGGGCAGATAACAGGTAGCTGCCACCACACGATTCCCGCGTATCACAACCGCGCCGTCATGAAGAGGCGTGTTGTGTTCAAAAATATTAATCAACAGCTGACTGGTTACCACTCCGTCAACTTCAATTCCCGTTCTCTCTATATCTTTTAAGGAGGTCTCCTGCTCTATCACCATCAAAGCGCCAGTCTTGGCCTTCCCCAGCTCCACGGAAGCTCTCACCAGTTCATTGATAGTCTTCTCCGTAAATACATCATCAGAGACTTTATTTCCCTCAAAAGGAATAATGTTGGTCAGAATATTCCTGCTTCCCAGCTGCTCCAGCGCCTTTCTAAGCTCCGGCTGAAAAATAATCACCAGAGCTGTGGTGGCCACCAGGGCGATCTTTTCCAGGATCCACAAAATAGTATACAGATTCAAAATCCAGGCAATAAACGTAAATGCCAGAATCACAAGGATTCCCTTCAGCAGCGTCCATGCCCTGGTATTCTTGATCCACACCATAATCTCATAGATCAGGAAAGCAATAATGACAATCTCCAATATATTTGTCCTGCTGATCTTGGGCAAAAACGAAAGCCAGGAATAAAGTGTATCGATTATATCTGTCATGTCTTCACCTGCCTCATACCAAATCTGTCAAAACCTCTGCAAAGCTCCCCCGCCAGTATACCTGCACCAGGCTACCTTTCCATCTCTCCTCTCACATTCCTCCGCGCTTTTGTGCTGTTGATTTTCTGCACCTTCACATCCGGGGTCGAGATGGTAATCTTGGGAACTGCTTTTACATAATAATAATAATCATCGTCTTCAAACTGTGTGTATTCCGTCCTGCTGTAATCCACGGAAAAAATCAGGAAATTATAGATGCCTGCGATCACCATGGAGCCTAAAGTGCCCAGCAAAAGCTCAACCATAGGCGCCGATACGTTAAATATATAATTTCCTATAAAAATCACTGTCAGCTGGGCGATGGATCCGATGACAATGGCGATCACCCACGCGTAATCAATAGACAGCCGCCTGATTAAATATACTGCCAAAACCCCTACCATGGAGGAAATAATCATCACCATCATAAGCCTGTTGCTTATCATGGACTTCATGATCTGGACATACTTCTGGGTAATGTCCAGAGACGCGTCATTGGTTAAAACCCCTGCGTTCTGCTTCACGTACTGAAGAATATAATAGACGAACGTACCGCACCCTACGGGAACCGCTGCAACCGGAGTTTTAGACAGCCCCACCAGGAGAGGAAGGGCATAGGGAATCTTCAGGATATAAAAAATAGGCGTCAGCAAAAGCAGATAGCTGTCTCCCGGCTGAAAACCGTAATACAGAATGGCCACCATCAATAAACAGACGGAAAAAACCAGTGTCAGCTCCATTGATACTGTGCTGATGTGTGCCAGTACCAGGGCTCCCGCAAGAATGACCGTGACACCGTAAGGCATCATGGAGCAGATTAGCGCTAGCACTGTCAGCATGGCTGCGCTGTTTAACCTGGTCATGAAACCTACATTTTTGCTAATCAGCAAAAAGGTTACAAGGCTTAGTGAAAAACGGATGACGGGAGTCAAAAACATCTCAAATCTGCTGTAAAACAGCTTCATCTTTTCTTTAAATACCAGTATTGCGATCATGTCTTCGAACCTCCTTGCCTAATTCCTTCGTCCTGCTCTGGAACTCATACCGCTTTTCCAGCCGCCTCAGTCTTGCAATATACATTTTCTGCTCCTGCAGGCCATGATTATACCTTTTTACGCTGACTATCAGGGCAATCAGCAGATAGCACACCAGCCCTGCGCCATAATATCTGGCATACCTGACCGCCTGCACCTGAAGGGCAGCAAAATCCATAGAGGCAAAAATCTCCTCCGCCCGGTATAAAATAACCAGCAAAAAGCCCAGAGCCCAACAGAGAGTATATCCAAAAAACGCTCTCAGCAGGTTCCGGCTTATATAATCGCTTTTAAAATACCGATTTACTAATGAAATATATTTTTTCTGATGATTCTCAAACATGGAAATGTTGGCCATCAGCTTTATCTTATCTTCGTTTAGCACTGCCATCACCTCACTATGCAATTATGCTAATAGATTATTTTAGTATAGCACAGATTTTTGTTGCTGGCAATGCTATCTGAATTTTTATTCATAACCCTTTTATTCATAGCGCAACGCGTCAATCGGGTCTGCCTTGGCTGCTTTAGAGGCAGGGTAGATTCCGAAAAAGATACCCACCAGTGCGGAGAAGGAAACCGCCATGATGATAACGCCGGGCTTTACCACAGTCCCAACGCCCAGAGCCATGCCGCCCAGGGATACCAGGCCTACACCGATGAGTATGCCGATGATTCCTCCGCAGGCCGAAAGAATGGCTGATTCCGTCAGAAACTGTATCATAATATCCCTTGTCTTGGCCCCCAGGGACTTTCGGATACCGATCTCCCTGGTTCTCTCGGTCACGGATACCAGCATAATATTCATGATTCCGATTCCGCCTACTAAAAGGGAGATGGCCGCAATACCGCCTACTGCCATAGACAGGCCCCCCATCATAGAGTCAACCTGGGTCATCTCGTCCATGGCCGTATTCGTACGGAAATCTCCAGGCTCCCGGCCTTTGGACTTGGCTACGTACGTGGTCAGCCTGTTCATAAACTGGCTGAAGTCAATGTCCTCCCTGGCATACAGATGAAGATAGTAAAAATAATCGTTGGGCCAGGTTAAAATGGTATAGGGCAGGAAGGCGCTTCCTCTCTCCTTGGAGCCGCCGCCCATCATCAGAGCCTGGAACGCATTGATATCCTCCTTGTAGACGCCTACCACCGTGTAGGTATCCGTATCGCCGTAGATGGTGGTGCGGAAGGTCTTTCCCACGGCATTTTCCTCGCCGAACAGCATTCTGGCACTGTCCACATCCATCACCACGTTCTTCCTTCTGCCCAGAATGTCTCCCTCATTCAGATACCGGCCGTACACAATATCCACCGGCTGTACATCGATGTAATTGTAGTCAATGCCGGTGTAATCAAAATTCAGGGTGGTTCTCTTGTAGATGGCTTCCGCAGAGGTGGCGGCGCTGCTGTCGATGTAAGTGATCTCGTCTCCGAAAACCTCCTTCACCCGCGCCAGATCATCCAGGGTAAAATAATCGCTCTGCCGCACATCGTCCACCCAGTAGCCGATGCTGACATAGGCCTGGGTGATTCCCACATTCTTATACAAATCGGAAAACAGGCTGCGCATGGTGTCTCCGATGGACACGATGGAGATAACGGAGCCGATTCCGATGATGATGCCCAGCATGGTTAAGAATGACCGCATCTTGTTGGCCTTTATGGCGGAAAATGCCATAGCCATATTCTCAAATAACATGTGGATCCTCCTTTCCCGGCCGGATGCCCCGGCCCTGCTCATTCAGGTCGTCCGCCCCGGCAATTCCGGCAGGCATTCTCACAGGAGCTGTCCTGGCTGCCTCGCGTTCCCTCATGTCATCGGGCTGGGCCGCCCACAGCTCCTCCGCCAGCGGCTCTGTCTGGTCTGTCCGGAGGCTCCGTTCCCCGTCCTCCTTCTTTCTGTATGTATCGCTGATAATCACTCCGTCCTGGAAACGGACGATCCGGTCCGTAAAGGCGGCAATATTCTCCTCATGGGTAACCACCACCACCGTGGCCCCTTCCTTGTGCAGATCTGAAAACAGCTGCATGATCTCCTCGGAGGCCGCTGTGTCTAAGTTTCCCGTAGGCTCATCTGCCAGGATAAGAGGCGGTTCGTTGGCCAGGGCCCTGGCGATGGCGACTCTCTGCCGCTGCCCGCCGGACAATTCATTGGGCATGTGGTCCGCCCTGCTTTCCAGCCCCACCCGTTTTAAAAGCTCCATGGCCCTCTCCCGCCGCTCCTTCTTCCCCTTCTTTGCATAGGTCATGGGAAGCTCCACATTTTTTAAGGCTGAGGTACGGGAGATCAGGTTAAAGGATTGGAACACAAACCCGATCTTAAAGTTGCGGATCTCCGATAACTCGTTGGGATTCATGGAGGCCGTGTCGATTCCGTCAAGATAATAATGCCCCAGGGTAGGTCTGTCCAGGCATCCTAAGATGTTCATGAGAGTGGATTTGCCGGATCCGGATTTTCCCATGATGGCCACAAATTCTCCCCGTTTTATAGTCAGATTGATCTTCTTAAGTCCAAGGACCTTAATCAGGCCGGTATCGTAGATCTTAACCAGATTCTCCAGCACAATCAGGTTCTCGCTGACATTTTCCGTCAGATAAGAAGGAATTTTTCGTTTCTTCCATGTTAATGATATTGTTTTCATTTTGCCAGTCTCCATTCTGCCGTCAGATTTCAATCTCAGGTAACCGTTTCCTGCATTGGCACTGCATTGAGGTTACAGCCGACGCCGTATTTTCCAAAACGCCACAGTACAGTACCAGTGCCGCAGTCCTGACGGTTACATGGACGGGGACGGCATAACCACTACCTGCATCCCGTCTGTCAAAGCCATGGAAGGCGCCGAAACAATCTGCGTCCCCTCTGCCAGGGCACCCTCCTCCACCGGCGTTATCTCCATCTCAATGTCGCTTTCCACGCCGATATTCACAGGCACCTTTTTCAGCACATTGTTCTCTATGGCAAACACATAGCTTCCTTCCCCGTCCTCCAGAACGGCTGTCATGGGAACCACCAGAACCTGCTGGGCCTCGTTGAGCACAATCTTGGCCCTGGCCGTGATTCCGGCGATAAGCTTGGTATCCCTGTCTTCAATCCGGATGGTAGTGGGAATCACACGTTCCGTGGAGCCGCCGCTGCTCTTCATCTCACCGGTGGGAGAGATGGCCGTCACGGTTCCCTTTACCGTGTCTCCGCCTAAGATATCGGCGCTGATCTCCACCTCCTGCCCTACGGCTACCTTGCCGATGGAGTATTCGCTGATCTCAATCTTCATCTCCAGTACATCCAGATTCTCGATGATAAACATAGGCTTGTCGTCGTCAATCTTGTCTGCGAACCGGCCTACCTTTACATTGACACGGGTCACGGTCCCTGCAATGGGGCTTACCACCTGGCAGTCCTCCAGCTGCTCCTTTTTCTTCTCCAGCTCAAACTCCGCGTTCTTTATCTGAAGGCTGTAGGATTCATTGGCCACCGGCCTGCCGTCTACCAGAGTAAAATTCTTGATGGCCCGCTGTGCGTCATTCATCTGATTCCTGGCTGTCTCCCACTCCACTTTTGACACGCTTCCTGCCTGGTACAGCACATTGGTGCGGTCATACTCGCCCCTGGCTGCCTCATAATCCTGAAGAGCCTTGGCATATCCGTTTTCCGCCTGAATCTGCTGCTCATTGTATGTAGTAACCGCCAGATCATAGGCGTTCTGGGCAATATCCACTTCCTTCTGAATATCGCTGGTATCAATCAGGGCCAGCAGCTGCCCCTTCTCCACCCGGTCTCCTTCCTTTATGAGAATCTCTGTCACCTCGGCGTGAAGGTTGGACACCACGTCCACGCTGTCTGTTCCGGAGATGGGACCGCTGACCGTCAGATCCTCCGTGACGCTTCCCAGGGCCAGAGGCATGGCGGAAACCGGCATGGCGCCGCCCTCCTTCTTTCCTCCGAACACATTGACTGCAGCCACAACGGCCACCACCACAGCTCCCACGGTGAGAATCTTCCGCTTCCGGCTCCAGGCTCTCCAGTTAAAGAATTTCCGCCTTCCAGCTTTTCCCTCTGCTCCTGAGCGCTCTGCCTTCTTGGCCTTTTTCTTCTTTTTCTTCTTCCCGGAGGTATCCTCCTTCATGAGAGCCTCCAGCTCTGCATCCAGCTGTGCGTCCTCTGCAATCCATGCCACTGCAGCCTCCGCCTCCTTCTGGGTTAAGTCTTCCTCCATAGGTTCCCCGGCTTCTCTCTGCCCCTCCGAAAATCCGTCTCCCAAAGCATCATCTATTCCGTCCTGCCCTGTCATCCCGGCAGCTTCTTCTATATTCTCCTTCTCCATCGCTTCCCTCTTTTCCTCCTGTGTCATCTCTTAAGTCTCCTTTCTAAATCAGTTCAGCTATTTTTATAACGATTGGCCCAATAAATTATCTTCACTTTTTTATTATATTTTCACTGTATTAACATTATTAATACAGTTTAATACACTTATAAGGTTTTTTCAATAGTTTTTTCGTAAAATTTTGGAGAAGAGACCATGGCAGGGCAGAAGAAAAGATGGGCGGATCCGCCTCTTAAGACAGATCCGCCCATCTATTCTTCTGTAATATTCAGTTCCCTGACTTTTTTCCTTATTTTCAGCAGCATCGACGGAGCTACTGAAAGCTCATCCAGGCCCATCCTTACAAATTCCTCTGTAAGCTCTGTATCTGCCCCCAGTTCTCCGCAGATACCGGCCCATATTCCATGCTTATGTGCATTGTCCGCCACCATCTGTATCATCCGCAATACCGCTTTATGATGGGGATTGTAAAAATCATCCAGATTTTCATTCTGACGGTCAACAGCTAACGTGTACTGGGTAAGATCATTTGTGCCTATGCTGAAAAAGTCCACCAGCTCTGCCAGTTCATCACTTATCATAACTGCCGCCGGCGTCTCGATCATGATTCCCTGCTCCGGATATCTGTATGGAATTTTCGCGGCTTCCAGCTCCTGCCCTGCTTCCCTCCCGATCTCAAAAATCTGTTTAACCTCCTCCA
>Ga0137297_11145_pt1 | contig 16145 bp, 16 predicted proteins | sample RamsorincwithD2O_FD_97191 | JGI IMG/M metagenome (GOLD analysis project Ga0137297, IMG submission 97191) | Mouse cecal microbial communities from Vienna, Austria - Mucin amended with D2O | ecosystem: Host-associated > Mammals > Digestive system > Large intestine > Cecum | place: Austria: Vienna... | reverse complement strand
ATGTGAATGGGGAAAGAGGCGATAGAATGAGCCGCATTCTGCTTATGGGATGCGGCATTTATTATGGGATGGAGTAAAAAAGTGTCGCTTAACAGTATATTAAGCGACACTTTTTATATAGACAAGTCTGAAAAAATCCTATATTCTGTAACGTTTTTGATTATAACATCATTTCACACAGGTGTCAACTGCATCAAATTGTCATTTTATTTCTAAAATACGAAAAATTTTCTTAATATTATCCCAACATTTGTTATATTGTTCAAAATTATGCAATACCCAAAAAGTAAAAAGGTTCGCTTAATATACTGTTAAGCGTCATTTCAGGGCGACAGGTAAAGGAGATGAAAACGATCTGGTACTTACTGAAATGCCCCAAAGGGAATGAAGCAGATTATGTAAAGGAATTGCAGGAAACAGTGAAGCCAGGCAAAGACAGTATGGACGGGCTGCAGGAAGTGATTCATTTTCAGTGCCAGCGCATGATGCGTTACAGAGGCAGCTGGCATCTGGAGAGGAGAGCAGTTTTACCGGGATATGTGTTTCTGTCAGGAATCGAGACAGGGTTGGTGAAGAAACCGAAAGAGGAAAATATTTCTCTAAAGCCTTGTGAGGCTCCCTTTTTAAAGTGTCTGTGTTCCGAGGGCAATCTGGTAGGAATGTCAAGAGGGGTTATAAAACACGGAATTCCTATAGTAACCAGCGGGCCCCTTCAGGGAAAAGAGTATCTGATAAGAAAAATTGACCGGCACAAGCGGACAGCTCAGCTGGAAATTCCATTTGACGGCCAAAAACAGCAGGTTACGGTAGGCTTGGAAATTTATGAGAAAGAGCTATAAACAGGATTAAGAGACAGATCGCTGAAGCATTGGCACAGGGATTTGGGGCTTATGGTCATATGGGCAGAAAATGTGTTGCAGGAGAAGTGTAATCGGAACCTGGGATATGGCGAAGCATGCCCTGAAATGAGGGATTTAGTCTATATGCAGAAAATTTTCTATGGGGAAGAGCTGCTTTCCTATAGAGGATGCATATAGGATGCAGTGTGGTACTGGATTGGGGAGAGTGAAGATGTGGTATGTGATACAGACCCTTGGCGGGGAGGAAGAGCAAACTGCCAATATGATAAGAAAACAAGTTCCTTCCTATTATATAGAGGACTGCTTCATCCCCAGGAGAGAGAGGATGAAAAAATTCCATGGGTGCTGGCACAAGGTGGATGAGATTCTGTTTCGTGGCTATGTGTTTGTGATTTCACAACAGCCGGAGGAATTGTACCAGAGCCTGCGCCACATCCCTAAATTGACGAAGCTTCTGGGGAGAGAGGATGGATGTTTCGTGTCCCTGAACGAGGAAGAGCAAAGGCTGGTTCAAAGGCTTGGGGATAATAAACACAGGACACAGGTGTCGAAGATTAAACTGGAAGAAGGAGAAATTGCACAGGTTATCGACGGGCCGCTTAAGGATTATGTGGGGAATATAGTGAAGGTAAATCTGCATAAGAGGGAAGTGGTGGTGCGCGTGGTATTTATGGGGAGGGAGATGGATCTTAAGATGGGGATTGAGATGGCAGGGATGGCTGAGTAGTGTAAATTAATGTGTACCTTAGGGAAATGAGAAACCTAACTTTTGTAAGAGAAGAGGAAAATTTTTTATGTTTTTGCAAAGAAATATCTCCTTGTGGGTAAGAATTCAAATATAACAATTCTTATCGAAAAGGAGTATTTTTATGGCAATCATTAAGGCGTAGAACTGATAGATTATTTTAGAAAATAACATTTCTGTTGAAGACTCTACAGGGATTGATTACTGTTTCGGATTTGTCTGCTTATGAAAAATATTTGAGAGAAGACTTTTCAACGCTTCAAGAATAGAAGTGTGTAAAGGAGACTAGAAAAATATATATGAAAGCTTACGATGGTGTTTATAACAGATATATAAAGCGTGTAATTGGACTAATAATTGCGCTGCCACTTTTCATAATTGCTTTTCCAATTTATCTCATGATATCTATAGCGATTATGGCTGAAGATGGAAGACCAGTATTTTATAGGCCTCTCCGTGGCGGCTATAAGAATAAGTCCTTCCGGATTTTTAAATTCCGTACAATGGTTAAAAATGCAGATAAGATAGGAGGTGGTACAACAGCAAAGAACGATTCCAGGATCACAAAGGTTGGTTCTGTATTAAGAAAGACAAAACTGGATGAAACTGCAAATCTAATTAATATCTTAATTGGTACTATGAGTTTTATCGGACCTCGTCCAGAGCTTCTTCAATATACAGAGAAGTACGAAGGTGATGAAAAGGAGATTTTTGAGGTACGCCCCGGCGTAACAGATTTTAGTTCTATAGAGTTTATAGATCTAGATGAAATCGTGGGTTCTGGTAACGCTGACGAGATATATGAGAAGTACGTGCTTAAGAAGAAAAATGTTTTGAGGATCAAGTATGCAGAGAATGTCAACTTCGGAACTGACTGTAAGTTATTCTTTATAACCGTATGGAAAGTACTTCAAAAGGCATTTGGATTCATTTTAAAAAAGGAGAAATTTTAAATGGAATATGTAATCCTAAAAAATTCTGATCTTAAAGTATCTCGCCTGTGTATGGGTGGCTGCCCTATGGGTGGCTATGGATGGGGAGATACCAGTGAACAGGAGTTTATTGATGCAATCCACTGTGCGCTGGATAATGGTTTAAATTTTTTTGATACGGCAAATACATACGGGTTCGGTCAGAGCGAAGAAACTCTTGCCAAAGGGCTGGGGAACCATCGTAAAGATGCAGTCATACAATCTAAATTTGGTGTACGTGTTATGGCAGATATGGTTGGAAGTAAAACTATATATGATAATAGCCCTGATTATATAAGAAAAGCACTGGAAGGAACGTTAAAAAGGCTTCGTACGGATTATATTGATATCTATACAATCCACTACAGGGATAAGGAAACGCCTATACAGGCAGTTGTCGAAACCCTTCGCGAGTTACGAAAAGAAGGGAAGGTCAGGTATTTCGGACTTTCAAACATCCATGGAGATATGATGAAAGAGATAGGGCCTTATAAAAATGAATTTGTATGTTGCCAGGATGAATACTCGTTGGCATGTAGGAAGAATGAAAAAGACTTGAGAAAAATAGAACAGGAACTTGGCATTTCATTGTTCACATGGGGCAGCCTTGGGCAAGGGATTCTCACAGGGAAATATGATAAGAGCTCTTCGTTTGAATCAAATGATAGACGTAGCCGTGATATCTACGTGAATTTCCATGGAGATCAGCTGCTGAAGAATCTGGAAATAGTTGAAACTATAAAATCTATCGCGAAAGTACACAGAAAGCAAGTAAGTGCCGTGGCAATCAGGTTTATATTGGATTGGCTTGAAGGATCCGTGGCTTTAGCAGGGGTGAAACGTCCTAGTCAGATGCTGGATAATCTGGAAGCACTGAACTGGAGATTATCAGAGGATGAACTTGATATGTTGAACAAAATATCTAGCAACCATATAATTCGTGGCGTTTAAGACTCATAAAGTGAAAAGACAGGAGAACGATAAACAGAAGCAGGGCAGAGGTTTAGTACAGAAAGGGTTTTTATGAGCGCTTTGAATAGTGAACAGTTGGCATGGCTTATTAGGCGCCATGGTGTGGAGATGACACATTTATCTGGCGGCAGCCACATTGGAGCAATTATGTCTGTGGCAGATATTGTTGCAGTGCTTTATACAGATATTTTAAAGTACAGGCCTGATGAACCAAAGTGGAAAGAGAGAGACCGTTTTATTCTTTCAAAAGGTCATGCCGGTGCAAGTATTTATGCGGCATTAGCGGAATCCGGGTTTTTCCCAGTGGAAGAGCTTAAAACACACTATGCAAACGGCAGTCGTCTGTCTGGCCATGTCTCCCATTATCTGCCTGGCGTTGACTTCAGTACGGGTTCTCTTGGTCATGGTCTTTCTGCAGCATGCGGTATGGCATATGTCGCGAAGAAGAACAGAGATAGTTCACATCGTGTGTTCGTTGTTCTTGGCGATGGTGAGTGTAATGAGGGTTCCATTTGGGAAGCTGCACTCTTTGCAAATCATTTCAGGCTTAATAATCTTGTGGCGATTATTGACCACAATAGAATGCAAAGTTTGGACTTCAACGAGAACACATTAGAACTTGAGGATTTTGCATCAAAGTGGCGGGCTTTTGGCTGGAATGTGATTGAGATCAATGGAAATTACCATGATGAACTTAAAGAAGCATTTAAGGAAGCAGAGGGAAATAGAGACATCATACCTCATAAACCGACAGTAATTATTGCAGATACAATCAAAGGGTATGGTGTCAGTTTTATGCAGAATGATATTCTCTGGCACTATAGATTTCCGCATAAAGGCTGGGAATATGATTGCGCTGTTAATGAGTTACATCAAATTAAACCTGATGGCGTTGAGGATCCGTATACACCAGATGATCTTCCAATTACAGAACCTAAAGTGGAAGAATTGGGAGAGAAGTGGGCATATACGGAGACATGGAATTCCAATTATCCAGAGAGGATGAAAAGAGTATATGCTAAGCCAAGAACAACAGAACAAGTTCACAGCGTGATGGAGGAAAAATAAATGAGAGATACATTTGTTAGAACGTTGGTTGAACTGGCAAAGGAAGATAAGAATATAGAACTGGTGACAGGAGATCTTGGCTTTGGAGTTTTGAAGCCCTTCTATGAGCAGTGTCCGGATCAATTCACTAATGCTGGAATTGCAGAGCAGAATATGACATCTATGGCAGCCGGTATGGCACTGGAAGGGAAGACCGTATTCACATACAGTATCGGGAATTTTCCGACATTAAGGTGTTTAGAACAGATTCGCAACGATTGTGCATACCACAAGGCAAATGTGAAAGTAGTCTGCATCGGCGGCGGTTTTGTCTATGGTTCACTTGGCATGAGCCACCAGGCAACAGAAGATTTGGCAATTCTTCGTGCTCTGCCAGATGTTGTGGTTATGGCCCCTGCTGATCTAGTTGAAGCAGAAGCATGTACAAAAGCTTTGTCTGAGTATGAAGGTACTGCATATTTGAGATTAGGGCGTGGCGGAGAAAAGCGTATACATGAGAAGATTGATGATTTTCAGATTGGTAAAGCTATTAAAGTTCATGATGGTGAGAAGGTAGCAATCTTTAGTACAGGAGCGATTTTTGAGGAAGTTACTACTGCTTATGAGGAACTTGTTAAGAAGGGTTACAGACCAGAGGTATACACATTCCCTACAGTTAAACCGATTGACAGGGTAACGATAAGAGAGATTAGCCGGAAGTTTGATTTGCTTGTTACTGTAGAGGAACACAATATTGTGGGCGGATTCGGATCTGCTGTTGCAGAGGTTATGGCCGAGATGGGGGGAAATAGAGCGAAGCTGCTGAGGATTGGCCTTAATGATGAGTATAGTGTGAGTGTGGGTAATCAGAAATATTTGAGAGTACAATACGGGATGGATAGTAAAAGTATTGTGGAGAGAATAAAAGGAAGTATTGAGAAATGAAATCTGTTTTAGACAAGAAGTATCAAAATAAAAGAATACTGTTAATATGTCCCTCAAATAATGATTATCCTAAAACTATTAAAGATGTTTTAGAATCTAGAGGCGGAAAAGTTCATTTCTATGATGAAAGAAATAATCCAAATACTATTGAAAAAATTTTGTTAAGAAAAGCGCCGTTTGTCTTTAAAGATAAGATTGAATCCTATTACCAACATATAATCAGGGAAGAGCAGTCATTTAATCCTAATATTGTTTTTGTTATTTCTCCCGAAGCAATAACCAAAAATATTATAAAAGAGATGAAGCAGCAGTTTCCAAAAGCATTCTTTGTAATGTTTTTATGGGATTCTATGGAGAACAAGAATCTGGATGATATATTTGAAGAGTTTGATGAGTGTTTTTCATTTGATAAAAGAGATTGTGAGAAATATGGCTTTAAGTTTAGGCCCTTGTTTTTTTCAAGGGAGTATTATCGAGATGATGTTTCTGAGGATGATAAGCCAGAAGAAAAATATGAATATGATTTTGGATTTATTGGAACATTACACAGTGATAGGCCAATGGTGATAAACAAAGTACGAAAGTATTGTAATCAAAATGGTTTTACATATTGCTTTTATTTCTTTGTTCAGAGTAAACTGTTGCTTATATATTGGCTGCTAAAGAGTAAAGATGTTAGAGAATTGAAAAGATTTGGTATTGTTCATACTGATACTATGCCGAGATTAATGGCTGAAAAAAAGATGGAAATGACCAGGTGTGTTATAGATGTCAGTCATCCAAAACAAAATGGATTGACAATGAGAACTATTGAGATGTTTGGACTTCAAAGAAAACTTGCAACGACAAATAAAAATGTAAGAGAGCATGATTTTTATAACCCGGCTAATCAAATTGTGATTGATAAAAACAATCTGAACTTAGATATGAATGAAGTACGAAAACCATATGTGCAAGTTGAAGAACCCCTGTATAAAAAGTATTCAGTTGATTGTTGGGTTGATGAAGTTCTAGAAGGATCTTTGCAATGACATATAGTATTTCTGAATAAAACATTTTTAATTAATTAGCAGAACTGTAAAGAATTGTTTACACAAGCAGCAACAAACAGAGTATCAAAAAAATTTGGTGAAACAAAATGATTAATACAAATTTACTTGAAATTGAAAATGATGAAAAGATTCTGGAATATACAGATTCAAAAAACACTCCTATTTGGATGTTTATGAGGAGACCTGTATTATATAACATAATGCAGTCAAAGCTACTTGGGGCCAATGTTTTGTTTTCCTCAAGAAAGAATAGCAGCAGGGCTATTAAGTATATCCTTATGTCTTCACTCCAAAATATTAAGTATTCAAGATTCACTAATGATGAAAGACAGATAATGTTTTATACAATGTCAAGGGGAGAAATGAGGGATGGGAAATTTGTAAATCAGTACACTGATGATATTGCTTTGTCATCTGTTCTTAATAGTATAACGATTGAGCATCCTCCCTGCGATTGGGGGTGGATTAAAAAAAGAGCGAATTATGATGTTTTGTATAATGCAATGAATTTATCTATATCTTTTTTGAGGCGTAAGATTTCCAAAGAAGAATGCAATTCAATAGATTCTTTATTGGATATAATCTGTTATAGGCTCAAAGAATTTTATAATATAATATTGACTCAAGGTGAAATCGATAATTTAAGGCTAACGACAATAAAAGAAATGCATGCAATGAACTCTCATGCGATTTGGGTTAATAATATTGCCTGTAAATATAAGGTTAAAGTTGCCATTTTTGTTGGAAGTTCTTACTCGAGGAATTATCCAATAATTAGAGCATTAAAAGAAAGAGGAATTGTCACTGTTGATTTACAGCATGGTTTTTTAACAAAAAATAATACTGTATACAATTATGCAGAAAGTATAAGAGATAATCCAATAATAAAAGATGGTACGCCTAATTATTTTCTTGCATATGGAAAATGGTGGATGAGTCAGACCAATATGCCATTTGACAGTACTTATATTATAGGCAACCCTTATAGGGAAAGAAAAGTACAGAGTTATATTTATAAACGTCCCAGAAACAAGATTGTTTTGATTGGATGCGCAAACAATACAAAGTCATATATTGATCTGGCAAATAATATATCAAAAATTACAACAACATATGAGGTGATTTTTAGGCCGCATCCTACAGAGAGAGAAACAGTTAAGAGTATAAGTAATAGCTGTCAATTATTTTTTAAACTTGATTTAGATACAGACTTATATAGATTGTTTGAAGAAACAGAAGTAATAATATCTGAAATTTCTACGGTTTTATTTGAATCTGTGGGATTGGTTCCAAGAAGATTAGTTTGGAGAACAAAATTTTCTGTGTACAATTTACCGGATTGCCCATTTGAGACTTTCTGTAACATAGAAGAATTGAATGATAAAATAAGTAAGAAAAGGGATAATATCAAAATAGTTAGCGATGAAGATATATGGAGTAAAGAGTGGAAGGCTAATTTTGATTATTTTTTACAAGATGTACTTTCTTAATGATTAAATGGGATGGAGTTGGAGTGATATATATGATTTACATTTTATTTATTATAACCACCTTATTTTTATGTATTGCCTATAAGGGGTCAAGATTAAAATTCCTTTCACCAACTTTCTGGGCATCTTCATTGTTTGTGCTTTGTACTTTCATATACTGTATAACTTTTTTTTCTATGAATTCTGATATTTCTTTGCAAACATTGCTGGTGATTGTGACTTTTTTGATAGTGACATATATAGGCGAATATATTGGGATGACAATGAATGTTACTATTAAAAGGAATAGCGGGAGAAATAGAAAATTAAAAAACATTTTACAAGCTGCTAAGTATTCTACAATAGAAATTTCTTTTTGGAAAATATTATTACTTACTATCGTATATTTGTATATTGCTATTAAAAGATATATAAATTTAGCAGCAGTAGTGGGAAATAAAGATGCTGGTCTATTAAACATTTTTAGTATTATGGGTGATGCAAGAACGAAATTTATTAAGACGAACGGAAAGATTGTATTAGGAAATGTCATAGAAAACCAAATAGTATATTTTTCTGAAATCACAACATATATAGTTTTATTCATTTTTATATATAATAGTTTTTGCGCTAGAAAAAGAAAGTATTATATCCTTTTGCCACTTGTACCAGATTTGATAATTCGGATGATAAGTACTAGCAGGACTAGTTTTATAATACTGATGTTTAGTATTTTGATTTTTATAATTGTTATTCAATACAAAAAGAATAACTTTAATAAAATAAAGATTCCAAAGAGGTTTGCTGTTTTAGGGATAATATTTATAATTGCGTTTTTTGTATACGGAAGATTCAGAAATAATATCTATTCTATCCCGATTGTTAGTTATATTCAATCATATACAAGTGCATCTATTTATGGTTTGGATTATCTTCTAATTAACGGATGGACAAAAAATAGTTATTTCGGGAAGAATACTATGTATCACATTTTAGACTTTATTGGTATAGAAAATGCCAATCCTCAAATGGGCAGTGGGATGGTTACATTTTCAAAAAGCACACTTAGATCAAACTTAATTACATCGTTAATGCCGCCAATTATGGACTTTGGCATATGGGGGATGCTATTACTGAGATTTATTGCTGCACTGCTATCGACAGTGCTAATAAAAAAGTTTCTGTCATATGTTGGCTCAGGAAGCTATAAAACGTATATTCTAATATATTTTGTTGTGGCAGTTTTGTATGCTTATCTTCTATCACCAATAGGTGATTCATTTAGAGATTACTTTTTTAATCCAGATTTAATGCTCCGTTATCTGGTCTATGGTTTTCTTTTAGTGAAATGTTTTCTACAACCAAGAATAGTAGAGAAGGATATATCATTTTTACGCTCAGAGAGTTGAGAAGGAAGGGATAGTTAAAGATAATATGAAACTTGCAGGTGTAGTTGTGACGTACAATAGAAAATATGAACTTGAAAAAAATATTATTTCTATTTTTTCTCAGACAAAATTGTTTGATAAACTTTATATAATTGATAATAATAGTGATGATGGTACCTATGATTATCTGAAAGAAAAGAAATATATATCTAATCAAATGATTACATATATTAAGCTTGATGAAAATATTGGAGGGGCAGGAGGATTTTATGCAGGAATAAAGACTGTTATAAATGATGGATATGATATTGTCTGCTTAATGGATGATGATGGAAGAGCATATAATAATGATACGATTGAACATCTTGTTAGTCATGCTGAACATTTGCTTTTAGCTGGTAAAGACATGCTAATGCTTAACTCATTAGTTATTTATGATGACAGTAATTTATCATTTGGATTGGGTGGTATAACAACTATTAATGAAGCAATTAAAAAGGCTCATAATAATGAAATAATTAATCTTATAAATCCTTTTAATGGAACCATAATATCAAAAAAACTTGTAGAAACAATAGGATATCCCAATAAAGATTTTTTTATAAGAGGCGATGAAGTTGAATATCAAAAAAGAGCAGCCATGGCTGGAGCGTACATCGCTACAGTAGTTAATAGCTGGTATTTTCATCCAACTTTTGAGTTGTTTTCGATAAAATGGTTAGGAAGAAAGGTACAAGTTGGAATTTGCCCACCCTGGAAGTCTTATTACCAAATCAGAAATTATGTTTACCGCAGAAAAATGTATGATGGTCTTTTTGCTGCAATAAGAGAATATATTTTTCAGAACTATTGTGCTTGGAAATGTAATCCTGAGTATTCGTTATGTAAACCTTTTATGAGAAAAGGATTCCATGATGGAATAAGAGGTCTGTTAGGTGCGAGGATTAAACCGGGTCAAACCGAACTTTAAAATTGAGGTATTAAAGATGATAGTTATTGACATTGTTACAAGAGATATGCATGAATTACATGGTGCAAATCGGGTAACTGAGAAAATTATAAAAGGTTATGAACAGTTTAAAGTTAATGGTTATTTACTGAGATATACTATTTCGCGTGATGGCATATTGGATTGTTCTAATTATCAGGTTTCAACATTAGGAAATCACTTAAACAATAAGTCATATACTAAGAAACGAAATCTTATAGAATTTGCCAAGAAAAGCCCTTTCTATCAAACAGGCCTTATTCAGTCATTGCTGGTCGAGAACGAAATAAAAAGTAATAAATTAATAATAGATAATATTATGAAATCCGGTACTATTGCTGATATTATTATTTTTCAAGACCCATTTGCTGCAATATATTGTATTGAACACGGATTAAAAATAAATAAAAGCCTTTTTATTAGTCATGCGGATAGAGATCCTTTGGAACAGTTGCTTTTAAATAGACCAAGTCTTAAGGGAACAGGTGAAGAAAAAAAATTAAGGAAACGAATAGAGACATTGTATAATAAAGTCAACAAAGTAGTAGCGATTTGCAGCGCATCAAAAGAATACATCAAGAATGTGTATAATTTAGATGCCGAGTGTATACTTAATGGAATTGAAGATATAGAATCGCCACTGAAATTTGTAAAATTATCAAAAAAAGATAATAAAATTCATGTTGCTGTTGTGGCCTCTCTTCAGTATCGAAAGGGTCAGGATATATTATTAGATGCATTTTTTCGTCTTTGCGATTCTGTAAAAAGGCATTTTAAAATTCATTTAATTGGGACAGGTGATGCTGAAAAGCCTTTAAAATCAAGCGTAAAAGAAGCAAATTTGTCTGATTGTGTTGAATTCCATGGCGCTGTTTTGGATGTTGGATCATTACTTTCGCAAATGGATGTATTCTTTTTGACAAGCAGAGCAGATACTGTTCCTATTTCAATCATTGAAGCCTTAAGAGCTGGTTTGCCTGTATTTGCCTCTGATATAGGTGAGATTTCGTATATGATTGCGGGGTGTGGTGAACTATTGCAGCCATCGATTGAAAGTGTTAAGGAGGCTTTGGAGGCGCTAGCTGATGGGAGATATGATATTGAAACATTAGGTAAGAGAGCCAGAAAAAGATATGAAGAAAAATTTAAGCTGACAGCAATGATAGATTCTTATATAGATGTCTGTAATAAAATAGCTGACAAACAATAGTGGTTTCATTAGTTATAAAACTAAGTTTTTCTGTAATTCCAATAATGTCAGATGTCTCATAAGAGGGGACAGTATAAGTGCCTATGAAAAAAAAGAGATTAAACAATAGTCACTCGCTTAAAGTAAATATTATATTTAATTTATTGTATGAATTATTAGTAGTTTTTACTCCATTTATTACTGCTCCTTATGTATCAAGAGTCTTACAACCTGAAGGAGTTGGCATCAATAGCTATACAAATTCTCTTTTAATGTATTTTACGTTATTTGCTGCATTAGGAACCGGAAGTTATGGAAAAAAGATTATTTCAGGATTAAGAGACAAAATAGAATTGTATTCTGAAGCATTTTGGGAAATAGAAATTATTTCCATTTTGATGGGTAGTATTTTCTTGGTACTTTGGATATTATTTTCTTTATTTTATAAACAATATCGTCCATATATGTTAATACTGAGCTTTACACTGCTTGCAACATTATTTGACATTAGTTGGCTATATGGTGGATTGGAAAAATTTCAGTATATAGTTGGCATTAATTCAGTATTTAAAATTATATCAGTTATAGCGATTTTTCTTTTTGTAAAAACAGAAGATGATGTTCTGAAATATACAGCGATTATTTCGTTATCCATGCTATCTGGCTCTATATCTATGTGGCTTTTTTTACCTCAATACGTAATTAGGACAAATATAAAATTTAGTTCTTTAATAAAACATTTCAAAGGAACAATTCAATATTTTGTTCCCTCTATTGCTACTAGTATTTATACTATATTGGATAAAACGCTAATAGGAATAATTACGGATAGTAATAGTCAGAATGGATATTACGAGCAGGCAACGAAAATTATAAATATTATTAAATCAGTCTGCTTTAATGCAATAAATGGGGTGATAATGGCAAGGGTAAGTTATTTATATACGCAAAATGATGAAAAAGAATTAAAAAAAATTAAAGATAAATCATTTGATCTAATTAGTTTTTTATCAGTAGGAGCGTGTTTTGGCATAATAGGGATATCAAGTGTATTTGTACCACTATTCTTTGGTGATGAGTATGGCCCCGTTATTATTTTATTGAAGATACTAGCTATTGCAATAGTTATTATTGGTATAAGTTCAGTGGCAAATACAACATATTATCTTCCTGGTGCTAAAATACAGAAGGCAGCTAAACGATTAATGTTTGGAGCTGGTATTAATATTTTATTAAATTTTTTAATGATACCTTTCTTACACTCATATGGTGCTGCTGCTGCAACCTTAATTTCCGAAAGTATTATTACTTTTTTGTTTGTAAATGGTACAAATGGATTTATAAAATGGTCAGATATTTGGCAGATAATGTGGAAGAAAATATGTGCAGGGCTAGTAATGCTTCTAGCATTAGTTATGTTACAGAATATTTTTATAGAATTAAGTAAAATAATATTATTGTGCACAGAAATTTTAATAGGTGGCATAGTATATATATTATCATTAACTCTTCTTAAAGATATTTCGATTATGATAGCTATTAAAATAGTAAAGAATAAATTTAAAAAAGGAAAAAATGTTTGATGTTGAAAGTTGCTTTCATTTGTCCAATATATGATTCTAGAAATCATTTTAGTTATGGTCTAAGTTTATTGAAGTCAAAAATAAGAAATAATATAACTGCGGATTTATTCTATATCTTTTCTAATGATCAACAAAGACTGAAATTTGAGATTCTAGCAGCTGAGGAAGAATTATCATCAGATTTTAATTATTTGGTATTACCTGAAAATGAGGGGAAGTATAAATCACAGGTGACAATTAAAAAAATTTATGGATTAATTAAATTGAAAGATCGATATGATTATCTTGCTGCTATTGATTCTGAGGCGATATTTATTAAACATATTGAATATGATATTGTGTTTGAAACAATGTGGAATAATAATGATATGCTTAAAGCCAATAAATCACCAAATGGCTATTTTATAATGAAAAAATGCTTTAATACGCTAGGCATTTATAACAACGAGATACTAAAAAAAGAGACGAATAATTATCTATATAATGTGTGGTTTAATGATATCCCTTTGTATAAATGCGATCTCATAAATGATTTTTTGGACTGGCTAGCGACATTAAATCAAAACTACAAAAACGAATGGATGTGTTTTGAATATTATATTTTTATGGCTTTCTTGGTTATAAAAAAAGGATATCACTTATCAAAATATCCACTGGAGTCTTTGGGAGGAGTAATTGAATATTTATATGTTTTCCCAGTTTGGAAGCAAAAAGAGATTATACAAATGCTAGGTACTCATTGGACTTCCTCCGATAAATGTATAACGGGGGATATTGGCATACGTTTTCATCTTGATAGAGATGAAGAGAGCGAAGCATATAATTCTAAGTCATTCTTTAAAGAACTAAAAAGATTTAAGCGGGATCGATATAAAAATATTATAAAGGAAAGACTGGGTATAAACAAATGACAATATTAGCACACAGAGGGTATTGGAATAATCAAATAGAACAAAATTCACTAAAAGCATTAAAAACAGCATTGGAAAAAGGATACGGTTTTGAATCAGATGTTAGAGATCATATGGAAAGATTAGTTATCTCACATAATATCGCAACATCTGTATCACAGGATGCAGAAGAAGTTTTAAGTTTACTTAATGAATTTAATGATATGTATTGTTTTGCAGTAAATATTAAGGCAGATGGGCTGAAAGAGCTACTTAAGAGCCTTTTTTATAAATACTCTATTAATAATTATTTCCTTTTTGATATGTCTGTCCCCCAGATGGTCGAATTCAGAGAAATGGGGCTTAGGTATTTTACTCGTCAGAGTGAAGTTGAACCGGAACCATATATGTATGATGATGCGGCTGGAGTTTGGGTTGATGGGTTTGGGTCTGTAGGATGGATTACACGTGAGTTATTAGAGGGACATATGGATAATGGAAAAGAAATATGTCTTGTATCGCCAGAACTCCATAATAAAATAGACTATAGAAGATTTTGGAAGACAATAAAAGAATATAATCTTAATACGGAAAAGTTAATGTTATGTACAGATTATCCAGATGAGGCAAAGGAGTTTTTTGATGAGTAAGGTTAAAGCAGTTCTATTTGATATGGACGGAGTTCTTATAGATGCAAAGGAGTGGCACTATGAAGCTCTAAATAAAGCATTAGGTTTGTTTGGAATGGAAATAAGCAGATATGATCATCTTTCTGCATTTGATGGCCTTCCGACAAAGGTAAAGCTTCAAATGCTAAGCAAGAGATTTTATCTTCCGGAATCGCTTCATCCGTTTATCAATGAAGTAAAACAGTCCTACACATTAGAATTAATTCATCAAAGGTGCCATCCAATGTTCCATCATGAATATGCTCTTTCAAAGTTACATATGCAAGGATATAAGATAGCGGTATGTTCCAATTCCGTCAGGAGAACAATTAAATTGATGATGGAGAAAGCTGAGTTGATGCCTTATATTGATATGATAGTGTCCAATGAGGATGTTGTGAAAGCGAAACCTGATCCTGAGATGTATACCACAGCTATTAATAGATTTGGGCTAAAGCCAGAAGAATGTATTGTTGTTGAGGATAATCCTAATGGTATTCAGGCGGGAAAGGCAAGTGGTGCATCAGTACTTGAAGTGGCTACTGTTTATGATGTTACTTATGATAACATTATGAAATTGATTGGAGAAAGTGAGAATGATTAATGTATTATTACCGGCGATGGGAACATCAGCTTTTTTTAAGGATACATATTTTCCAAAGCCATTAATTGAAATTAATGGCAAAACAATGATTGAGATGGTGATAGATAATTATAAAAACCTTGAGCCTAAAAATTATATATTTCTCTTTCATGATAATGATTGTAAAAAGTTTCATATAGATTCTTCAGTAAAAATAATTACACCAACAAGTGTGGTAATAAAACTTCATAACCAAACAGCAGGCGCTCTTTGTACATGTTTAATGGCTATAGACTATATGAATGATGATTTGCCTCTGATAATTGCGAACAGTGATCAGATAATAGATGTTGATTATACAGAAGTTATAAAGTACTTTGATGAGATCTGTGCTGAAGCAGGAGTTATAACATTTCCTAATATTCATCCTCGATGGAGTTATGCAAGGATAGAAAGGGATGAAGTTGTAGAAGTTGCTGAGAAGCGACCACTATCCAAGAATGCGATAGCAGGATTTTATTATTATAAATGTGGTAAGGATTTTGTCGCGGCAGCTAAGAAAGCATTGTTGAAACAAAATAATTTGGATGGAAAGTATTATATTTCTGCTTCTATGAATGAACTTATTCTTATGGGAAAAAAAATAGGACACTATGAAATAAAAAAAGAACAGTATAAATCTTTTTATTCGCCAGCTAAAATTAAGGAATACGAAGAACTTACCAGACACTAAGCTGACAAAAAATGTTAATATTGTTTTTCTTTAAGTTACGGATATATTGCTTAAAGTCATGA
>Ga0137297_11141_pt1 | contig 16182 bp, 18 predicted proteins | sample RamsorincwithD2O_FD_97191 | JGI IMG/M metagenome (GOLD analysis project Ga0137297, IMG submission 97191) | Mouse cecal microbial communities from Vienna, Austria - Mucin amended with D2O | ecosystem: Host-associated > Mammals > Digestive system > Large intestine > Cecum | place: Austria: Vienna... | reverse complement strand
CACATGGAGAAGAAACAACAATTGATGTAAAAGTAGTAAATAATGACTGGGGAGTAAGTGGACAAGCAACAGGTGGAGGTTATACATATTATAAAGATGGAACAAAAGTAACACAAAATACATCAACAACTTATCAATATGCAGGATTAAGTGCATTAGCAAGAGTTATAGCAAAAGTAGAAGTAAAAGATAAAGCAGGAAATGTAAGTACGAAAACAATAACAGTGGGAACAAGTAAGAATTTTGCCTATACAGGAAGTGCACAATCAATAACATTACAACCAGGAAAATATCTACTAGAAGTTTGGGGAGCTCAAGGTGGGGCTGCTAGTGCGTATAATCAACAAAGCGCTTACGAAGGAGGAAAAGGTGGTTACGCGGTAGGAGAAGTGGTTTTGACTGAGGCTCTTTTGAATTATGTTTATGTTGGCGGGATGGGAAAGCGAGTGGGAAATGCCGCGGGGGGTGGTGGGTTCAACGGTGGTGGGGATGCTAGCAGGTCGTATGGGACGGCTAACGGGTACTATGTCGGGGCAGGCCGGTGGCGCGGCTGATATGAGACTTGGAGGGACTGAATTAACGCGTAGGGTTCTAGTTGCGGGTGGCGGTGGAGGAAGGGGATCTAGCAGTACTGGTTATGTCGAGGATGCTGGTGTTGGTGGTGGTTCAAGTGGGGGCAGGGGGACATCAGGAGCGGGTGGCACACAGACGGGTGGGAGTAGCTTTGGCGTAGGAGGCTCCTTCACGAGTGGGACGAGCTTTGCTGGTGGTGGAGGTGGCTGGTTTGGTGGAGAAGCTGGGGGGAACGGCGGTGCTGGTGGAGGTTCCGGCTATGTTCTGACAGCTTCGTCATATAAACCAAATGGGTACCTTTTAGGTTCAGAATATTACCTATCCAACGCCCAAACGATTGCGGGAAACCAATCTTTCCCAGCACCAAGTGGAGGTAATGAAACGGGACATAGTGGTAATGGATATGCCCGCATTACATTAGTTGAATAACAGATAAAATGGAAAAGTAAAATAGATATTGAAAGCGCAACCTTGCCAAGGTTACGCTTTCGTGTTTTTCAGGTATATTTCTGCCTTTGCTCACATACTCCTCTAGTGGAGTAGTTTTTGTTAAAAAAGATGTCGAAAAAATGGGACAAATTTTCAAAATGCCTTGTATAATTTTTTTGTGGATAATATAATGAAGAAAAAAGGGGAAAAAGGAGATATTATGTGTGATTGTGTAGAAAAGAAAGTACGTGAAGAAGTCGGACAAATTTTGGAGCAATACGTTGCTACCAAAGATAATCTTATTCAGATTTTGAATGAGGTGCAAGAAAAATATGGTTACATTCCAAAGCCAGCACAATTTGCTATTTCTGAATATCTAGATATTCCAATGTCAGAGATTTATGGCGTGATTACCTTCTATTCCAGATTTACGTTAGAGCCAAAAGGAAAGTACCATATCTCTGTTTGCTTAGGAACTGCGTGTTTTGTAAAAGGCTCGGAAAAGATTTTAGACCGCTTAAAAGAGCGTTTGCAAATTGAAGAAGGCAAAACCACACCAGATGGAAAGTTCTCCATTGATACCACACGTTGTGTTGGTGCTTGTGGAATTGCACCAGTTTTTACCGTGAACAAAGAGGTATATGGGCATGCAACGGTTAAGAAACTAGACGAGGTATTAGATAGCCTAGAAAAAGAAGAAGGAGGAAATTAGGATGAAGACATGGGAAGAAATTGAAGCTATTCGTACCAAAACTTACCAAGAAATTGAACTCCGCAAAAATACCAATGCAGATACCAGAGAAAAGCATATTTTAATCTGCCATGGAACCGGCTGTACATCGTCAAAATCTCCAGAAATTTTGCAAGAGTTTCGCAAAATTCTAGACGAAAAGCACATTGAAAACGTCAAAGTGATTATGACAGGATGTTTTGGACTTTGTGCCAAAGGTCCAATCGTTATCATCCGTCCAGAAGATGTGTTCTATGCGATGGTCAAGCCAGAGGATGTACGAGAAATTGTAGAAACACATATTGAACAAGGGCAAATTGTTGACCGACTATTATGCCAAGATGTTGACGGCTCCAAGGTAAAAACATTAGACGAATTGAACTTCTATAAAAAGCAAAAGAGAATTGTTCTCAAAAATTGTGGTATGATAAACCCAGAAAACATTGACGAATACCTTGCTTTTGACGGCTACAGAGCCTTAGAAAAAGTCTTGAGAGAAATGTCGCCAGAAGAGGTCATTGCTCAAATGAGTGCATCTGGACTTCGTGGTAGAGGTGGAGCAGGTTTCCCAACCGGCAAGAAATGGGAACTAACAGCACAAGAACAAGCAGACCAAAAGTATGTGGTTTGTAATGCAGACGAGGGTGACCCAGGAGCCTTTATGGACCGTAGTATTCTAGAAGGCGACCCACATACTGTACTAGAAGCAATGACGATTGCAGGCTATGCGATAGGAGCAACCAAAGGATATATTTATGTTCGTGCCGAATATCCAATCGCTGTCCATAGACTTACCATTGCTATCCAGCAAGCCAGAGAATATGGACTATTAGGAGAAAATATCCTAGGAAGCAACCACTCCTTTGCTATTGAAATTCGTTTAGGAGCAGGAGCCTTTGTTTGTGGAGAAGAAACAGCCTTACTCGAGTCCATTGAAGGAAGAAGAGGACAGCCAAGAGTAAAACCACCATTCCCAGCACAAAAGGGATTATGGGGGAAACCAACCTTAATCAATAACGTTGAAACCTATGCAAATGTAACACAAATTATCTTAAAAGGAGCCGAATGGTTTTCTTCCATCGGAACCGAAAATTCAAAAGGAACCAAGGTATTTGCTCTAGGTGGTAATGTGCAAAACATTGGACTTGTGGAAGTGCCAATGGGAACAACCCTTCGTGAAATTGTTTACGACATTGGTGGCGGAATTCCAAATGGGAGAGCCTTCAAAGCAGCACAAACCGGAGGACCTTCTGGCGGTTGTATTCCAAAAGAGCATTTAGATACCCCAATCGATTATGAGTCCTTAAAGCAAATTGGCTCTATGATGGGGTCCGGTGGATTGATAGTAATGGATGATACCAAATGTATGGTAAATCTCGCTAAATTCTATATCGAATTTACGGTTGACGAGTCTTGCGGAAAATGTACGCCATGCCGTATTGGAACCAAAAGAATGCACGAAATGCTAACCAAAATCTGTGAAGGAAAAGCAACGCTAGAAGAATTAGACGAACTCGAAGCGCTTGCCATTAACATTGCCAAAACCGCTATTTGTGGACTTGGACAAAGTGCACCAAACCCAGTCTTATCTACCTTAAAATATTTCCGTGAAGAATATTTGGAGCATATTAAATACAAACAATGCTCAGCAGGAGAATGTAAAGCATTAACGAATATCTGGATTGACCCAGAACTGTGTAGAGGTTGTGGACTATGTAAGCGAAATTGTCCAGTAGGTGCCATTGAAGGAGAACCAGCAAACAAACACCAGATTGAAAAAGAAAAATGTATCAAATGTGGTACTTGTATTGCAAAATGTCCATTCCATGCAATTAGCGCGAAAGGAGGAAAGTAGCAGATGGTTCATTTGAAAATTGATCAAAAAGAGGTAGAAGTTCCAGAAGGAACTACTATACTAGAAGCGGCAAGAAGTGTCGGAATTGATATTCCAACGTTATGTTTTTTGAAGGAAATTAACGAAATTGGAGATTGCCGTATCTGTATTACCAAAGTAGAGGGAAGAAGAGGATTTGCTACTTCCTGTATTACCAAGGTAGAAGAAGGAATGGTCATTTCCACCAATTCGCCAGAAGTTATTGAAGGCAGAAAAATGATACTAGATCTCATTTTATCCAACCACAATCGTGAATGTTTGACCTGTACGAGAAATGGAAACTGTGAGTTGCAAAACCTAGCCCATAAATATAACGTAACGAATATTACTTACCAAGGCGAAAGAAGTCCAGATACCATCGATGATGTATCGCCTTGCATTGTACGCGACTCGAGCAAATGTATCTTATGTCGTAGATGTATTGGTGCTTGCAAAAATATGCAAAAAATTGGTGCCATTGATACCGCACAAAGAGGATTTTCTTCTAAGATTGAAACGGTTGGCGGACATAGTCTAAATGACGTAAACTGTACGTTCTGTGGACAATGTATTGAAGCCTGTCCAGTTGGAGCCTTGAAAGAAAAAGAGTCCAGCGATGTCGTTTGGGAGAAGTTACAAGACCCAGACACTTATGTCATTGTTCAAACAGCACCAGCAGTTCGTGTTGGACTAGGAGAAGAGTTTGGACTTCCGATTGGAACCAATGTAACAGGAAAAATGGTCAATGCCCTAAAACGTTTAGGCTTTGATAAAGTCTTTGATACCAACACAGGCGCAGATTTTACCATCATGGAAGAAGGAACCGAGTTTATCCATCGTTTCCAAGCCAATGATAACCTTCCAATGATAACCTCTTGCTGTCCTGCTTGGGTGAAATATATTGAAGGAAATTATCCAGAGTTATTACCACATCTATCCAGTTGTAAATCGCCACATCAAATGTTTGGCGCACTTTTGAAATCTTACTATGCAGAAAAAATGGGATTAAATCCAGAGCATATTTTTGTGGTATCCATTATGCCATGTATTGCCAAGAAATATGAAAGACAAAGAGAAGAAATGACAGAAGATGTAGATGCAGTTCTTACCACACGTGAACTTGCTCGTATGATAAAACAAGCCAATATTGAGTTTGTAGAATTAGAGGACGAAAACTTTGATGACCCAATGGGCGAGGCATCTGGTGCGGCAGCTATTTTTGGCGTAACTGGTGGTGTCATGGAAGCCGCACTTCGTAGTGTATCCGAACTCATGACAGGACAGGAACTTGCCAAAGTGGAATTTGAAGCAGTCCGTGGAAAAGAAGGAATTAAAGAGGCAACTGTTACAATCGCTGGGAAAGAGGTAAAAGTGGCAGTAGCACATGGTCTTGCCAATGCGCAAACCATTATGAACCAAATTCGTGATGGAAAAAGTGATTACCAATTTGTTGAGATTATGGCATGCCCAGGTGGATGTGTAATGGGAGGCGGACAACCGATTAAAACCTCGAAAGTTCGTGCTACCATTGATGTAAGAGCAAAACGAACTGAGTCGATGTACTCGATTGACGAAAGAAGTGTGGTTCGTAAATCTCACGAAAACCCAGTTTTGAAAAAGATTTATGCAGAATATTTAGGAGAAGCGGGTGGGGAAAAAGCACATCATTTGCTACATACCCACTATTCCGAAAAGAAGAAATACAATATCTAAACATAGAAAAAAGTTAGTCAAAAGCGACTAACTTTTTTCGTTAAATACATTGGATTGGGATAGCAATGTTTTTCTCGTCTAGTGGTAGGATTTTTTCAATCATACAGACAATTTATGCAAATATGGACTACGACTCCAGATTTGCATAAAAATAAAAATAAGTCAAGAAAAAGCAGGCAGTTGCATGCACTGCTTTTTTATGGAATACCGTTCAGAATATTTTGGAGTGAAACGAATTCATTGGTAAGTGGTAGAGGACCCATAACCGGAAATGGTCCGCCACCATCTAAATCGTTGTCATATGCTAAAAACCAGGTACCAATATGTGCTTTTTCGTAGCAATTTACTTTGTGGTAATCGATAATCTTGTAGCCAAGTCCTAAATATTCTTTTGTTCCACCATCTTTATAAACTGCAATGCGGAACGAAAACAATGGGGACTTTCCTTGTTGCACACGCGAAAAATCAATCCAGGCAAAGAGCAGTGCGAGCAAGAGTAAAATTCCAAGCATAGTGGCAAGTATTTTTACGCCCTTTTTCATAGATATCTCCTCCTTTCTGAATAAAAAGTTATTTCTCTGGTAATTGCTTCGGTTCCGTACAGGTATAATATCCCGTAAAATGTAAGACAAGAACATAGAACTGAATAATCGAAATGCTAAACAAGCGGTAGGTAAAGAAGGGATGGAAAAAGGAGTGATTACGAATGATAACACACCACAAAAACGGAATGAGAAAACTCATCAAAAATGGCAAACTAGTAAGGCAAATTCTGGCATACAGAATGCTTTTTTTACGGTTGCAAATGAGTTGTATCATACCTAAAATAGCACAAATGGCTCCGTTTACCACAAGTGTTGTCGTACCAAGAAAGAAAGACACACGATCGAAAACAACAGAAAGTGGGAAACTGCCTCCTTCACTACGAATTCCAATCTGACCAAAGGCCTGCAAGGTAAGGTTTCGACCAAAGAATAGATCAACTAAAAGCCATTTGGTAAGCCAAGTAAAACCATAGCCAGCGAGCCACAAAAGCCCACAGGAAATGTATGTTTTCAATAATTCTTTTCCATTTGCATTTTCTTCTTTTATCTTGCACAATAACAGTAAGGTAAGCGGAAGCAAGCAGCCTAAAATTGGGGAAGTAAGCAAGTCGAAAAAGTTAATGATAGAGCCTGTAATAAAAAAGAACATTCCAACTTTTTTCCCTTTGGTGTAACGGCAAAGAAGAACAATCATACTAGCAAGCATAAACAAGAATAAAAGGGACTCGTTGATAGAACGGGTTAAGGTAAAAATGGAAACACTAAGAAGTCCAAGCGCAAATGCTAAGGATGTGCAGATACCAAGTCTTTTTCCTGCTATGCTACAAAAGGCAACAAACAGGATTGCTATGGCAAGCAAAAGGAAAATACGAATACCGTGTAAATCGAGGAAGAGTAAAAGTGGTCGTAGTAACACTTGGTGCCCATGCCAATAACGGGCATATTCAGACGAGTGAGTAAGGATATCTCCATGCATCATTCCGTAAAATTCGCGAATTAAGCAGTTCTTGTTTGGCTCTAAGTATTGTTCGTTTGCTGGAATGGATTCTGTTGGAGTGGTATCAAGGGTTTGCTCTTGTTCTGGCAAGTAACTTTTGCGAGAAAGTAGCGTTGCCTCAAAAGGGTGGGAAGCATCCACAGAAGCGATTAGATTTAAGATTAGAACATCGGAGTAATTAAACAAAACTTCCGTCTTATGTGGCAAGGGAATAATTTGCTTTTCGTTTTCTTGGATTAAAACCTCAGAAGATTTTTGCAAATTCTTTGCAATCCAATTCTTAGGAATACAATTCACGCAAGTTAATACAATAAGGTAGGCACAAATACAAGTAAAAAATATACCAAGATAGGTAAGAAATGGTTTGAGGAATGATGGCTTCATTTGTCGAAATATCTCCTTTTTAGGTATTGTTCACGATTTATTTTTATGGTAATATTATAACGAAAAAATGAGCAAAGGGGAAGAAAAATTGGAAAAAAACATGCAGCTAATGAAGAAAAATGGTAAGACAAAACAAGTACTATGGATTTTCGTTCGTATCCTGCTAATTGCTATTTTTATTGGTGTTTCCATTTGGGGAAATATGACGCATGAGAGATGGGGGGATGAAGCGCAAGCATGGCTCTTAGCAAGAGATGCTAGCGTCCCAGAGATTGTGTTCCAATATGTAAAACCAGAAGGAAGCCCTGTTTTATGGCACTTAATCTTAAAATTCGCCATTACACTTGGTTTAGACTATTCCTTTTATGGGATAATTCCTCTTGTGTTTACTGTGATTGGCTTAATCCTTTTGGAATTCAAACTAAAACTACCATGGTATGTTAAAGTTTTACTGCCATTTACATATTATATTCTATATCAATACAACATCATAGCAAGAAGTTATTGTATGCTATTCCCAACCTTATGCTATATTGCCCTAGTATATCCCAACCGAGCTGAAAAGCCAATCCAATATGCACTTGGGTTAGCGCTCCTAAGTAGTATTTGCTTGCATGGCTGTCTTCTTTCCGGGACGTTATTTATCTTCTATCTATTGGAATATCTAAGCAAGCGATTAAAAGAAGAAAAAAGCATTCGTAGCATTTTTGCTGAAAAGAAGGTATGGGTTCCCTTTCTAATCCTTGGATTGTATTATTGCTTTTTAATCTATACGCTAATGCCACAAGGAAATATCCCTGTATTCACAAAAGGGAAAGACTTGAATTTCTGGGAGAAAACGACAGAAACGATAGGGGAAGCAAGCATTAGTTCTAAAATAACAGAAAAATGGGTTAATGTAGTAGGTTGTGTGTTAACTGGAGGAATTACCATCCTATTCCTAACTCGAGCTAAAAAAGAAGACAAAAAAATAATCTTGCTATTAGTCCCGATTTTAGTCCTATTCTTAACCTATTACTGCAATGCGTGGCACATTGGTATCTTAACTGAAGTCCTATTCTTTGTCTGGTATATCTTGTACCAAAGTATGTCAGAAAAGACCAAGTTGTGGGAAAAAACAGTGTTACTCGTTGGCGTTGGTTTTATCTTAATCATGCAAGTATTATGGAGTGGGAAGGCTTTTCTAGAGGAAAGCAGAAAAATCTATTCCCATGGGCAGACGATAGCAGAAGTATTAAAAGAGCCAGTCCAACAAGGCAAGAAAATCTATGGACTTCAGTATTCTGTAACTGCCATTTTACCATATTTTGAAAAGAATATCTTTGCGAATTTTCCAAACGCAGACGAGAGTTTTTACCATTGGATTGACCAAAGAGAAAATTCGCAAACAACAGAAGAAATATTAGAAGGGGAAGCAGATATTTATGTGATTTCAGAAGCCTACTTACCATATTATGTGGATTTAATGGAAAAACTAAGAGAAAAAGGATATACCTTAGTACGCTACAGTAGTGCCCTTTTGGTAAAAGGAAATACCTATGAATATTCTGGCTATGTGTTAGCAAGTAAAGAATGAAAAAACAGCAATCTTTCTAAGGTAGAAAGGTTGCTGTTTTGAAATCCAGACAAAAGAGAGCAGAAAAAATCGGGTAAACCACTAAGAAATGAGATAGAATACAGTTACAAACAGAAAGGAAAGTAAGCCAATGGAATGGGTAGAAAGTATTTGTGAAGCTATTGACTATATCGAAGAAAATATATTGGAGGAACTGACGATTGCAGAAATTGCAAAACAAGTTGGGATTCCCCCTTTCTATTTTCAAAAAGGATTTTCTATGCTTTGTGGTATTACAGTTGGCGAGTATATTAGAAAGCGTAGACTATCTCTTGCTGGACAAGACTTAATGAGTACGGACCAGAAAATTATTGATTTAGCAATGCAATATGGTTACGAGTCGCCAGATAGTTTTACAAAAGCCTTTCTTCGTTTTCATGGCGTTACACCACTTGCTGTTCGTAAAGAAGGTGCTATGATTAAAAATTATGCACCCTTCCAAATTTGTATGGAAAGGAAAGGTGGTTATACCATGGATTACAAAGTAGAAGAAAAAGAAGCCTTTACCGTGGTTGGGTTTGCTAAAACATTCCCATATGAAAAGGCTTTCACCGAAGTACCAAAATTATGGGGAGAATTTTTGAAAAAAGGAAGCACCATTTGTGGCAAGTATGGCATTAACAATGATAAGGATATGAAGGGCAATGAATTTGAGTATATGATTGCAGACGATTTCAGGCCAGGAATGGAAATCCCAGAAGGATTTGTCACCAAAACAATTCCAAGCCATACTTGGGCAATCTTCCCATGTATTGGAGATACGAAAAAGACCATTCAAGAAACCAATCAAAAAATCTTTCAAGAGTGGCTACCGAATGAGAAGAATTATCAGATTGCAGAAGGATATTTTATTGAAATGTATAGTAATCCAGCAGACTTCCCAAAAGGTGTACAAGACGAAAAATATTATTGTGAAGTTTGGATACCAGTTCAGAAAAAATAGAACAAGAAAAAAGATACGAAAAAAATTCGTATCTTTTTTTGAATATGACAACTAGATGTCATATTTTTGTGCTATACTAATCCTAGGAGGAGAAAATGCAAGTCAATAGCAGATTATTTGAAATTGTGTATCTTTTATTAAAAAAGAAAAAAGTAACAGCCAAAGAATTAGCGGAAAGATTTGAAGTATCCACTAGAACGATTTACCGAGATATTGAGGTGCTAAGCAGAGCTAATATTCCCATATATGCGACCAAAGGAAAAGATGGCGGAATTGGTCTATTAGAAGAGTTTGTCTTAAATAAAACCGTTCTTTCGGAAGAAGAACAAAACCAAATTCTATTTGCTTTGCAAGGAATGGACAAAGTAACTGGACAAGCAGGAAACGACATTGTTGCCAAACTCAGTACCATCTTCCAAAAAGAAGCAGATGACTGGCTCAAAATAGACTTTTCAAATTGGGGAAAAGAAGGCTCACAAAAAGAATGGTTTGCTGTTTTGAAAAAAGCGATTTTGCATAAGAAACTAGTTCAATTTATCTACTATAACACAAATGGACAGAAAAGCAAAAGAACTGTAGAGCCATTGCAAATTTGGTTCAAGGATAAATCTTGGTATCTTGTTAGTTATTGCAGGCAAAAGGAAGATTATCGAATTTTCAAAATTGCTCGTATGAAAGAGATAGAGGTGCTAAATGAGCATTTTGAAAGGACATTACCAGGGCCACCAACTAAGCAAGAAAAGGCATTTCCGACCATCACACTCCAACTAGAAATTAACAAGGAAATGGCTTACCGTGTTTATGACGAGTTTGAGCCAGATGAGGTTACACTAAAAGAAAATGGAGATTTTGTGATAACAGTAGAATATCCAGAAAATGATTGGGTGTATGGATATATTCTATCTTTTGGAGAAACGGCAAAAGTCTTGGCACCAGAAACGGCAAAAGCAAAGATACAAGAAAAACTAGAAAAAATGCTAAAAAAATATGCGTAATATGACAAGCAGTTGTCAAGTTAAGTGAGATATACTTCTAGTTAGGAGGTAGCAATATGAAATATGAAATTGTAGAACTAGAAGAAAAAATGGTAGTAGGAGTTAGTATCCGAACCAGTAATCAAAATGGAAAGGCAATCCAAGACATTGGACTTGCGTGGCAGAAACTTTTTCAGAAGGGAAATTATGACCAAATTCCCAATAAAGTAAACGGAAAAACGATTGGACTTTATACAGATTATGAAGGAGATTATACAAAACCATATCGATTTTTTGCCGGAGTAGAGGTTCGTAAAAAGAGCGAAAATAGAGAAAGTGCAATCATTCCAAAAGGAAAATATGCCAAATTTCATATTATCGGCGATGTGCAAAATTCTGTTGGACAAGCATGGCAAGAAATTTGGGGGATGAACTTGAAAAGAACCTATCGAGGCGATTTTGAGGAATACCAAAATAATACAGAGGATATGACAAAGCAAGAAATTGACATTTATATCGGAGTAGAAGGATAGAAAGGAGAAAAAATGGCATTTGATTATAAAAAAGAATATAAGGAATTTTATCTACCACAGCGAGAGCCAAGTATTGTAGAAATTCCTAAAATGAATTATCTTGCCATACGAGGAAAAGGCAATCCAAATGAGGAAAACGGGGAATATAAGGCAACGATTGAATTATTGTACACGATTGCCTTTACGATTAAAATGAGTTATAAAGGAAGCCATAAAATACAGGGATATTTCGAGTATGTGGTACCACCATTAGAAGGATTGTGGTGGCAAGAGGGAAAAACCGATGGGATAGATTATACACAAAAAGACCAGTTCCACTTTATTTCGATGATGCGTTTACCAGACTTTGTAACCAAAGAAGAATTTGACTGGGCAATACAAGAAGCCACGCAGAAGAAAAAGAAAGATTTTTCCAAAGTAGAGTTTTTGACCTATGACGAAGGTGTTTGCGTTCAATGTATGCACATTGGACCATATGATGCTGAACCAGAAACCATTGAAAAAATGGAAGAAATCATGCAAGAAAACGGATATGAACTAGATTTTAACCAAGGCAGATACCATCATGAAATCTATTTGAGCGACCCAAGAAGATGTGAAGCCAGTAAGTTAAAAACAGTAATCCGACATCCCATCCAAAAAGGAGATAGAAAATGAACGAATATAGCAACTTAACACAGGAAAATATCGAAAAGGAGCACATTTGTTGTGCCATTGGAGATCCAAAACATCAACTGGGAGTGGAACGAAAAAAAGAATGGATCAAAAGTAAATTAAAAGATGGTCATGTGTTTCGTAAACTAAATGCGAGAGGAAAAATATTCATTGAATATGAACCAATCGAAACCGCATGGGTTCCAATCGATGGCAAAAATTACGAATATATCTATTGTTTATGGGTGGCAGGAAGTTTCAAAGGAAAAGGGATTGCCAAGGAATTATTAGAATATGCAATTCAAGATGCCAAAGAGAAAGGAATGAGTGGACTTTGTACCCTTAGTTCCAAAAAGAAGAAACCTTTCTTAGGGGAAAAGAAATTCTTTGAACATTATGGCTTTCAAGTAGTGGACGTGATTGCAGATTATGAATTATTGGCCCTATCCTTTGCGAATAGTGATACCCCAAAATTTAGAGATACAGCAAGAAAGATTCAAATTGATTGCCAAGATTTTACGATATACTATACGCCAGAATGTCCGTATGTAGAGTATGAAGTAAGAGAGTTAAGCAAATATGCACAAGAAAAGCAAATACCACTCCACTTTGTGAAAATTGACACATTGGAAAAAGCAAAAAATGCTCCTTGCGTGCTAAATAACTGGGCAAACTTTCAGAATGGAAAGTTTGTGTCCAATACCATCTTAAATGCAAATTCTTTTGCAAAATTAGTAAACGAGAAAGAAGACTAATTTTTTGCATACTCTCAGCTTCTGTCCTGTACTTTTAAGGAAGAGAAATATAAAATGACAGCATAGGAGGTAAAAAAGATGGAACAAGAAAAAATCGGAAAGTTTATCAGTGCATTAAGAAAAGAAAAAGGCATGACACAAGAGCAGTTGGCGGAAAAAATGGGAGTAACAGATAAATCCATTAGCCGTTGGGAAAATGGAAAAACATTGCCAGATATCTCCATATTAGTAGCATTAGCAGAAGAATTAAATGTGGAAATATCGGAACTTTTGAATGGTAGAAAAATGACGCAAGAAGAACTAATCCAATTAAAAGGAACGATTGAAAGTTTGATTGAATATCAAACCAATCAGCAGATAAAAAATAATCGAAAAACAAGTAAATATAATATCATTGGCTCTGTTGCTTTGCTGTTAGCAGTAGGAAATAATGTGCTTGGCTATTGGAACTATATCTTTACACCAAATGCGGTTGAGTTTGTGCAAGGAGCCTTATATGCAACTTGCATTTGTGCGAATATGATTAGTCTATACAACCGTTCTCACGAGATATCCATTTGCGAAAAGAAAAAGAAATGGCTAAGCAAGTGGACGAAAAAAGAAACGAAAACCACTTGACTATCCCCTTACCGGTTAGATTACAATGGTAATAGAGGTGAAAAATATGTTAATTCATAAAGTAGCAAAATCTTGTAATTTGACCAAAAAGGCAGTGGAATACTATGTGGAACAAGGACTTGTATGTCCCAATATGCTTGAAAATGGATACCGAGATTTCTCCAAGCAAGATGTAGAAACATTAAAACAAATTGCGTTATATCGAAAATTAGGTTTCAGCATATTGGAAATCAAAGAGGTTATGGCAAGTCCAGAAAAAATAAAAAGTATTTTCTATCAAAAAACACTTGCGTTTGAGCAAGAAAAGGTAAAACAAGATATTTTACAAAAACTATGTAATGGCGAAAGCCTAGAAGAATTAGAACCAGAAATCAACCAAATTAACGCAAAAACCATTATCCGAAAAAAACTGATGGACTTGTTTCCAAGTTATTATGGCAAATTTATCAGTCTAAACTTTGCAAGATATCTAACCGGAAAAATTGAAACAAAAGAGCAAATGGAAGCATTTCAAGAAATCATTGACTTTTTCGATAATGTTCCAGACATGGAAATTCCAAAGGATTTACAAGAATATTTAGACACCTATTTGGAAAGATATGCAAACGAAGAAATCATAAACAATATTTTGCAAGCAAGAGATAAGAATATGGAAAATATTGACGAATTTGTCAGAAAAAATAAAGAAGCATTGGACCAATACAAGGAGTATCGAGAAACAGAGGAGTTTCAAAATTCGCCTGCTAATCGAGTGATGGAGTTAATGAAGCAAATTTGCAGTACAAATGGCTACTATGATAAGTTTATTCCCGCTATGCGAAAACTAAGTCCGTTATATAACGAATATTATGAACAAATGCAAAAAGCAAATGAGCAGTTTATCCAAAACTATCCAGAATATCAAGTGAAAGAAAAGAAGAAAGGAGCAAATTGAAAAGTTTGCTTCTTTTTCTGATGTAGGATATAATCTTAGCAAGAAATCGTAATTTGTCGAGGAGAATATGCAATGAATAGTATATTAGAATTTGCTAATAGAGAAGAATTTAGAAACTGGTTATCTGAACATTGTTTATCCAATCATGGTGTTTGGCTTTTATTTAGAAAATCTGGAGAACCAAAGACAATAAAAGCAAGTGAAGCACTTGAAGAAGCACTATGTTTTGGTTGGATTGACGGTCAGATTGTGAGCATAGATGATAAAACCTATAAAAAATATTTTTCTATGCGTAGAGATAAAAGTAAATGGTCTGAAAAAAATAAAAACTTAACTAAAGTTCTTGAAGAGAGAGGAATTATGACTGAATACGGTAGAAAGAAAATAGAAGAAGCGAAATCTAATGGACAATGGAATGCTTCAAAATCTTTAGAAATTACAGAGGAACATATCAGAGAATTATCTGTTATATTAAAAAAATACGAACTTGCATATAAAAATTTTCAGTTAATGTCCCCATCCGTAAAGAAAACCTATGCCAAAGCATACTTTGATGCTAAAACAGCAGATGGCAGAAAAAATAGAATTGCTTGGATGGTAGATAGACTTAACAAAAATTTGAAACCAATGTAATAATAGATGAGGGAGATAATTTGTGAACAATAAATATAAAATACGAAATATCAGCAATTTGATTTTAGGAATATTATTTATTTCGACAACGATATTAGGATATTATAAAGATATAAGTTATATGAGTGAATATTGCTTCATATCAGGAATTATAGTTGGTTTCATACTTATTAGTTCTTATATATATTATATAAAAAACAAAAAACACTTTCCAGAGTGGATATATGCTAATTGTGTTGTAACTACGATTGTTATATTTATAGCAACTGTTATAATAAACCTAAGCTTAGAAGGTGCGTTTTGGTTTATTCATATTATTAACCCAATTTTATTATTTCTATATTGGGCAATTTTTTGCAACCATAACAAAATAAAAAATCAATTATTAGTTGCTACTAATTTGATTTTTCCAATATGTTATATTATATTTGCACAAGTTATATTTGTTATAACAAAGAAATGTCCTTTTCCTGCCGAACTTATATTAGTAGGAAATCCTTGGAATATTATAATTTGTTGTATAATTGGAATATGTTTAGTATTTTTGTTACTAGGATATGGACTACATTTTACGAATAAATTTATAAATAAAAAATTAAATAAATGAGTTTACAATTTGAAAGTGAGTTATATAATGAAAGAAAAAATAATTTTTGCAACAAAAATTTTCCTAATTCTCTTAATTTTCATACTTCTTTATTTTATTTATGTAACAATCGATTGCACTAGATTATATCGTGCAAGTATTAGAAGTGAAGCCAAACCATTGATAACCGTTCGTACGATTCAATATGAAACAGAACGTTCCATTGGAACGAAATATATAGGATTGGGGTACTCGATGGAATACTATACAGATATTGCAAGGGTTCCAGACATATTCGGAGATAGCAATAAGACAGTTATCCTAACACAGGGTGGTGGGCATATATTCAGACTGTTTGATAAAATAGAAATATGGTCTATGCACGGTGCATAACAAATTACAACAAGGAAAGGAGTTTCAAAATGGCAGAATTAAGTTCATTAAAAAATATTGGAAAAGAAATCGAAAGAAAACTAAAAACAATTGGGATAAATTCAGCAGAAGAATTAAAAGAAATTGGAAGTAAAGATACGTGGTTTCGATTAAAATTAAAATATCCAGAAATATGCTTAGTACACTTATATACTCTTGAAGGTGCAATTTGTGATATCGAATACAATCAGTTATCGGAAGAAACAAAAAGAGAGTTAAAGGCATTTACAGACCAATGGAAAGACTAAAAACTACAAGCTG
>Ga0137297_11134_pt1 | contig 16252 bp, 12 predicted proteins | sample RamsorincwithD2O_FD_97191 | JGI IMG/M metagenome (GOLD analysis project Ga0137297, IMG submission 97191) | Mouse cecal microbial communities from Vienna, Austria - Mucin amended with D2O | ecosystem: Host-associated > Mammals > Digestive system > Large intestine > Cecum | place: Austria: Vienna... | reverse complement strand
TCCGGAACTCATTTTTTCTGCTTGAATAATAGAGATAAAATAATTATTAATAAAATTAAAATAATTATTGACAAATAACAAAGAATAATATAGAATAATTATCAGAAGAAAGTTCAGTTCTTGCTTTGACAAAATGTAATAATATCTGTAGAATTATTTGAAGAAATTAATTTTGTTGAAAGGAAGAAAAATATGATATCAATTAAAGAAGTTGCAGAAAAGGCCGGAGTTTCAGTTCCAACTGCATATAAGGTGTACGATGAAAACTATAATACAACGGAAGACGTGAAACAGCGTGTTTTGTGTGCTGCCAGAGAACTAAATTATGTACATAAGTCTAAGCAGAAGAAAAAAGGCGCAGAAGAGGGTAAGATAGTCGCTATTGTTTATAATGAACAGACGAATTCCTTTAATAATTATATTACCCAGGCGCTTTCCAACGAGTTAGAGAGGTTTGGGCATCGGCTGGTGGTTCTGCATGATGACGAGACAATTGACCAGGCAGAAAAAAATGTGAAGCTGATTCAGGATATGGGAGTTGATGCCATGGTTTTTACCCCGGTTTCCGAAGAACCCCAGGAAGCTATCTGCAGGCTGATAAAAAGCGGGTTCCCGCTGGTACAATTGTTTAATACGGTGTACCCGGAGTTGGATACGATTTTATTTAATGACGAACTGGGCACTTATCTGGCAACGAATTATCTGCTAAAAAGCGGACACAGAAAAATCATGCTGGCTTCCCGGACGAGCCGAAGCGAATATATCCGGCGGCCTGGTTATTGCAGGGCTTTTGAAGAAATGGGGCTGCAGGTCGACGATAGATTTTTATTCACCTTAAACTATGTAAACAGTGTTAAGCAAATGGTGAAAGAGAAGATTCTGAAAGAGAGGCCTACAGCAATCATTGCGGTCAGTGAGACTATGTGTGCAACCGTGATACTGGCTCTCAGGGAATTAAATTTATCGGTACCGGAAGATGTAAGCCTTGTTTCCTATGATAATTATCCTTGGATGGAAGCGTATAATATTACGGCGATTTCCCATCCTATTGATAAAGTGGGTTCTATAGTGGCTCGTCTGCTTTTGGACAGCTTTAAGGAAAGGACGGCGGGAACGGCCTTGTCCCCTTCCAAATTTATGATTGACCCCAGCCTTATTTTAAGGGATTCGGTGAACTTTCTTCATAATACGTAAGAAGGAGGTATTTCATGAAAATTTCTAAAGTAGAACCGATTATGTTACGCTACTATCCCAAACATCCGCCGAGGGATGGTTTGGCCAATATCCCTTACCGGGATGTGCTTTTAGTAAGTATAGAAACCGATGAAGGGATAGCAGGAATTGGGGAAGGCTTTGCTTTAGGATGCCTTTATAGTGTACGGACATTCGTGGAAGAATGTTTGCAGCCTCTGTTGCTTGGAGAGAATCCGATGATGATAGAGCGGCTATGGAATAAGATGTACCGTCAAACATTCCGGTATGGGAAGCGGGGAGTGGGGATGGCGGCAATCAGTGCGGTGGATATTGCCCTTTGGGATATTTTAGGGAAAAAAGCCGGATTGCCAATCTGCCAAATGCTGGGATGTGCCCATGAAGAACTGACTCCGTATGCCAGTGCCGGATATTATGCAGAGGGGAAATCTTTGAGGGATTTGCAGGAGGAGGCAGCCGGATATAAAAAGGCTGGTTTCCGGATGATGAAAATGAAAGTAGGCGGAGCCGCTCCGGAAGAGGATATGAACAGGATAGCTGCGGTACGTGAGGCGATTGGCACAGATATGGCGTTGGCGGTGGATGCAAACAACGCATGGGACTATAATACAGCAGTGAAAATGGCACGGTTTTGTGAAGGTTTGAATATCTGCTTTTTGGAAGAACCGTTATCTTCTGACTTTTGGGAGGACAGCGTTCGCCTGGCCCAAAAAACTTCAGTGCCTATTGCCGGATATGAAACAGAACTTACCCGTTTTGGGCTGAAAAACTATATTGTCCATCATGGTGTGGATATTGTACAAACGGATGTTATCTGGAGCGGGGGGATTTCGGAAGCAAAAAAGATAGGGGCATTAGCTGCTGCCTGGAACAAACCGGTATTGATGCACTTCTCGGCATCCATGGTATCGCTGGCGGCAAATTTGAACTTTGCACTTTCCATTGAGAATGCTGCGTATTTTGAGTATACATTGGATGAAAACCCGCTTCGAGACAGATTGTCCAGATATCCGGTAGTCATGAAGGATGGGGTGATTAAAGCACCATTGCTTGCAGGAATCGGCGTAGAACTGGATTGGGATGTGGTGGAGGAATTCCGAATTGGATAAAAACAGCGTATTGACTTTTTGATGGACTGAATATTTACGGAACACTGTATTGGGAAACAGGGGGTAAGAATAGGGGAGCACCCTGGGAAGAGAATGGAGGATTCTTATGGAGATGCTGTTAAACGGACGTAAAGAGGGGATTGGGAAAAGGGAACAGATAGAGGTTTATAATCCGGCGACTAATGAGAGGATAGATGCCGTGCCGGGTGCAACCGTTGAGGATTTGGAAGAAGCATTGGAAAGTGCCCGGCTGGGGAGCGGGCTTTGGGGGGAGACGCCATTATTGCAGCGGGCGGCAATTTTGGAAAGGATATCGGTGCGGATAGAAGAAGAAAAGGAGCCCATAGCCTCCCTTCTGGCAAAAGAGGCAGGCAAAATATATAGGCAGGCCATAGCGGAGGTTGAGCATGCAGTTGCTCTTTTTAAAGAATATGCCTATCGATTGCGTCTGGATTATGGGGCGGTTATGCCTTCGGATAACGATATGATATGGGTGGAAAAGGAGCCTTTGGGAGTGGTGGCATGTATATTGCCGTTTAATTTCCCCATTGAACTATATGCCCATAAAGTAGCCCCTGCTCTTGCTGCGGGGAATGCAGTCATTATAAAGCCCTCTATAGAAGCTCCATTGGCGGTATTGTATATATCGGAGTTGATTTTACAGTGTGGAGTTCCAGATCAGGCTTTGCAGGTAATCACCGGAAAGGGGAGCGTGATAGGGGGTGCACTGGCATCTTCTGAAAAAATAGATGCAATCAGTATGACGGGCAGTACCGAAGTGGGGATTTCAGTATATCAGGCGGCGGCTAAAAATTTGTCCAAATGTTACCTGGAGTTAGGGGGGAATGACCCGTTGATTGTTTTTGATGATACTGACGTAGAGTATGCGGTGGAGGAGGCAATAAATGGAAGAATTCTTCATGCAGGACAGGCTTGTTGTTCGTCTAAACGTTTTATTATTCAAGAAAATATATATGATGCATTTGCAAAGAGCCTGGTTCGCCGGCTTTCCGGGCTGAAATTGGGAGACCCTTTTGATGAAGAGACGGATATTGGGCCGCTGATTAGCGAAAAGGCAGCCCTGGAGGTAGAAAGTATTGTGGAAAGAACGATAAATTCGGGGGCGGAATGTATCCTGGGAGGAAAAAGGCGAGGGAAAAGCTATTTTGAGCCAACTGTGCTGACGGATGTCACTCCGGATATGGAAATAGCCCAAAATCAGGAAGTATTTGGCCCTGTATTTCCTTTGATACGGTTTCGGACAGAGGAAGAGGCAGTATATATTGCCAACCATTGTATGTACGGCCTTTCCAGTGGAGTCATTAGCTGTGATATGAAGAGGGCTCTTCGAGTGGCCAGGAAACTGGACGCCGGCAATTGTACACTGAATGGTTCGGGGTTATACAGAACGCACGATATGCCCTTTGGCGGACATCGCCACAGCGGGCTTGGAACAGAAGGGCTTTATCATACATTGGATGAATTTATGAAGACAAAATCGTTTGTATGGAAAGGGGCGCGTTGCGGATGAAAGGAACGAAATTACAGGAAAAGCATATTCGGGAAAGTTTATATGATTTCGTATTTATCGGCCCGGCATTTGTGATTTTTGTTTGTTTTGTTTTGCTTCCATTTTTGATGAGCATTGGGCTGTCATTCACTTTGTGGGATGGACAGTCCGCCCCCCGCTGGGTCGGGCTTCAAAACTATGCGATTATTTTTAAGGGTGAAGATGCCTTTGCACAATATTTGACGTTTACAGTGAAATATGCGGTGGTTTACGTTCTTTTGGTTAACCTGACAGGTTTGGGTCTGGCTCTTATTCTTACACAGGAAAGAGTCCGGTTTAGAAATGGAATCAGGACTATGGTAATCCTGCCTTATATGGTGAGCGGGCTTGTATTGGGGTTTATCTGGCAATTTATTTTCAATAAGGTTTTTCCTATGGCAGGGATGAAAATGGGGATTAAAGCTTTGGAAGTATCCTGGCTGGGTTCATCAAACATGGCATATTGGGCACTTATTTTGGTAAGCGTATGGCAGATGGCCGGATATGTGATGTTTATCTATATAGCCGCTATTTTAAATATTCCATCGGAGTTGGTGGAATCCGCGAAAATGGACGGGGGTAAATCATACCAGATTTTCCGGTATATCAAATTCCCTATGATTATGCCATCTGTTACGGTAGGGCTGTTTTATGCGGCAAACATCGCCTTTAAAGTATTTGATGTCAATTTTTCGCTGACCGGAGGAGGACCGGCCAATTCCACTACTTCTGTAGCTATGGATATATATTATGAGGCTTTTTCCCGAGGAAATCAGGGACTTGGGTGTGCGAAATCGGCTATATTTTTCATTGTGGTTGCGTTGTTGACTTTGTCTCAGCTTAAGCTGACACAGAATAAGGAGGTGCAGCTTTAATGAAAAGTTTTGGCAGGGAAGGATGGAAGGGGTGGCTGTTAACAATAGTATCCATGCTGACAGGGATTATGTTTATAGCTCCTTTGTATCTTGTTTTTATAAATTCGGTAAAATCGGTGCAAAATATTTTTCTGGACCCGCTGGGGCTTCCGGTAAAGCTGCAATGGGAGAATTTTGTAAATGTTTGGAATAAAATCGACTACTGGAAGGCGTTTTTGAATTCGGCGTTTTTTGTAATCTTTGGGATTGTGGGATTGATTGCGATTTGTTCTATGGCGGCCTATCGGCTTTCAAGGAATCCTACAAAAAGAAATAGGATGATTTATCTTTTGCTGGTATCTTCTATACTGGTTCCTTTCCAGACGGTGATGATACCGCTTATAAAAATTTTAACTTGGCTTCACTTATATAATACGAGGGGCGGGGTATTGCTTGCTTATTTTGGATATGGGATTCCTTTCGCAACTTTTTTATATTTCGGGTTTTTAAAAAGTATACCGAAGGAAGTAGAGGAATCGGCACAGATGGACGGATGTTCCCACTTTGGGGTATATATGAAAATTGTATTTCCCCTTTTAAAACCGATTTCGGTAACGGTAGCGGTTTTGGATGCACTTTGGATTTATAATGATTTCCTTTTACCGTTTGTCCTGATATCCGGCAATCGGCTGCGAACACTGCCGCTTGTGATGTACACATTTTTTACCGCCTATGACCGTCCGTGGGATTTGGCAATGGCGTCTCTGGCGATGGTGTTGCTGCCGGCTATACTTACCTTTATCTTTCTGCAAAAGCAGGTAACGGGAGGGATTGTGGCAGGAGCTGTAAAAGGTTGAAATAAACGGGGCCCTATTTATATAAAAAACTAAAAAAGAAAAAGGGAAAGAAATTTGACAAGCGCAAAAAGCTGCGCAGAAATGAGGTAAAATTATGACCAAAAAGACAAAATGGATGGTTGCGGCTATAGCGGCTGCAGCAGTGATTATTGTGGCAATTTTTTCGGCAATCAGTTTGACTAAAGAAAAAACAAAAAACGAAGGGGAGCCGGTGCATATTACGGTAATGAGCTGGCTGGGAGACCCGGTGCAAAGCGGGATTGAGAAAATGAATGAAACATTTATGAAAGAGCATCCGGGAGTGATAATTGAATATGAAGCGGTAACAGGAGATGATTACCGCACGGTTTTACAGTCACGGTTTGCGGCAAACGATGCGCCGGACATCTTTATGAATGCCGGATATTACTGGCTGGATTTGTTCGGCGATAAGCTGGCTCCGGTTACGGATGAGGAGTGGGCGCAGTATTTGCCGGAAGCTTCGAAACAGCGTTGGGGAAAAAACGGCGAATTGTATGGTTTTCCCATCAACCTTCAAAGTATTAGCTTCATATACAACAAAGAATTGTTTGAAGAGGCAGGGATTACTGAGGCTCCGGAAACCTTTGAAGAATTAAAAGAAGCATGTGAAAAATTAGAAGCCGTTGGCATAACACCTTTTGCAACATGCGGCTCAACAACATCCAAGCTGGCTCACTCCCTGAATGTGGCTTTCGGGCATCAGGAGAACCCGCTGGGCTTTATTGAAAAGCTGAGGGCGGGAGAGGCCAAAATGGCGGAAAATGCGGCATTTCTTCAATGGGCTGATTATTTTGATTTTACCTTGCAGCATTCCTATGGGGATGTATTGACAACTGATATGGATACGGTATATACATTGTTTGCGACAGGGCAAGTAGCGATTATTCAGGAAGGGAGCTGGTGTGAGGGCTCTATCCGTGCCATTAATCCGGAAATTAACATAGGGATTATGCCCATGTCTATCAGTGAGAATCCCGAAGAGAATCTGATTGCTGGAGATGCAGCGGATGGCTTTGTAATTACACAAAATGAGAATACGGATATTTGTAAAGAATTGGTGGCGTATTGGGCGCTTTCGGAGGAAGGGCTGAATATTTTTAAGGATTATCAGATGATTCCTGCTATGAAAAACGTGGATTATAACGCTTCGGAATTAGGTGCTATTTTGGAAGGTGCGGATGAATATTTTAAAGAGGGGAATTATTTTGGATGGTATTGGTATGCTTTTCCGGATTTAACTGCCGATATGCAGCTGGGGGCAATTATGCAGGCATATATTGCAGGAGACGTGGACAAACAGGGGATGCTTGAACAGATGGATGCCAAAGTGGCTGAAATTGAGACAAAAAGCGGGCAGGATGAAGAGTAATGTTAAATATGCGCAAGATAAGGCGCGGAAATGAGGATAAGATTCAAATGAGTATAAGTATGGATAATAACAGAGAAATGACACGCTGGAGGCCGCGCTATCATTTTACGGCTCCAGGAGGATGGATTAATGACCCCAATGGCCTTTGTTTTTTTCGAGGGAAATACCATTTATTTTACCAGTATAACCCCTGCGGCTGTGATTGGGGCCAGATGTACTGGGGACATGCGGTAAGTGAGGATTTGACGCATTGGGATGATATGCCGATTGCACTTTTCCCGGACCGGTATTATGACAGCGATGAGGCAGGAGGGTGCTTTTCGGGCAGTGCTATAGTAGAAAATGATAGAATGTACTTATTTTATACGGGAACTTCGCGTCATGGCAATATGTTGGTTCAATCACAGTGCGTAGCATACTCCGAGGATGGAATACATTTCACAAAATATGAAGAAAATCCGGTGATTATTTATCCTCCGGCATTAGATGGCGAAGTGTCTAATTTCAGGGACCCTAAAGTGCTGAAATATAATGGACGGTGGTATATGGTAGTGGGCTCGACAACAGGTGGGCTGAAAGTTGGGGATGGAAGAATATTTTTGTATGAATCGGAAGATTTGCTTCACTGGGATTACAAAGGGATTTTGCTGTGCTGTAATGGGGAATGGACTTCTATGTGCGAATGCCCGGATTTATTCCAAATAGACGGCAAATGGGTATTAATGTTTTCCCTGATGCATGCTATTAATGCGGAGAAAACCATCTATGCAGTAGGCGAAATGGATTTTGAAAAGTGTAAGTTTTCCATAGAGAGGACAGGGGAATTGGATTATGGTATGGATTATTACGCACCGCAAAGTTTTCTGGATGATAAAGGGAGGAGAATTTTAATTGCATGGCAGAATAGCTGGTGGTGGCTTCCCTGGTTTAATGATTATGGTCCTACGGAAAAAGAAAATTGGCGGGGGAGCATGAGTTATCCGAGAGAATTGAAGATGTTGCCCGATGGAAGGCTTGCCCTTTATCCCGTAGAGGAATTGGAAAAGGTCATTCAGAAGGGAAAGATATATGAGAATATGGTTATTAATATAACCCAGCGAGATTTTGAGGTGCCAAAGTCAGGTGCTTATCGGCTAAAACTATCGGGGAATTTAAGGAAAAATACGGCAGGTATTTTGGAAATCGGATTAAAGGCCTATGAGGACAAGGCAACGGTTATCCGTGTTGATTTCTGGAAGGGGATGGTAAGCCTTGACCGCCGTAAGGCAGATGCCGGTTCAAAGGGAAATACAATTCATGAATTCAACAGGGAATGTGGTGATTTTTCGCTTACCGTCCTTGTAGACCGTTCATCGGTAGAATTTTTCGTGAATGAGGGAGATGCATGCATGACTTGTACCGTTTTCCCAGAAAAGGAGAAGCAATGTTTGTGGATGCGTACCAAAGGAGGGGAATTTGCCTGCGATAGAGTCTCAGTGGAGGAAATAATTTTGTAGAAATAATGTTTTTGGAGAAATGGTATTGTCATAGCAGTATTGGCATGAAACCCCTGTCTGGCATCCGGCGGATGGGGGTTCTTTATTGGCAGTTGTGGAAAATTTCCCTATTTTATAGTTTTGCCATGGATTTATTGATTTTAGAGTGGGAAACGGATATACTGAAAAGAAAGGGATAGGAGGCTGTTATGGCAAGAACGGTAGGGATTGGGCATCAGGATTTTGGAACAATTCGCAGGGAAGGCTATTTCTATATTGATAAAACGGATTTCATAAAGGAATGGTGGGAAGGCGGAGACAGTGTAACATTGATTACGCGCCCTCGAAGGTTTGGAAAGACATTGAATATGAGTATGCTGGATAAATTTTTTTCTGTGAAGTATAAGGAACAGGGTGATTTATTCCAGGGGCTAAGCATATGGGAAAATGAAAAGTACAGGAAACTGCAGGGAACATATCCCGTCCTCTTCATCAGCTTTGCGGGGATTAAGGAAAATACCTTTGAAGGGGCAAGGGAGAGCATCTGCCGGATGATTGAAGAACAGTATAATAAACATGATTATTTGCTGGAAAAGGATTTGCTCAATGACAAGGAAAAGGACTTTTACCAGAAGGTTTCTGCGGATATGTCGGATAGTGTGGCAGCGGTATCTTTGCGGTCTTTGTCGGATTATCTGGGCAGATGCTATGGCAAAAATGTAATTATTCTTTTGGATGAATACGATACGCCTATGCAGGAAGCCTATGTGAATGGATATTGGGATAAAATGGTCGCTTTTATCAGGAGTTTGTTTAATTTTACGTTTAAAACCAATCCGTATATGGAAAGGGCTGTTTTGACAGGGATTACGAGAATAAGTAAAGAATCTATCTTTTCTGATTTAAATAATCTGAAAGTAGTAACAACTACATCAGAAAAATACGCAGATTATTTTGGCTTTACAGAAGAAGAGGTTTTTGCTGCATTAGAGGAATATGATTTATCCAGTAAAAAGCAGCAGGTGAAGGAATGGTATGATGGCTTTTGTTTTGGGGAAGTAAAGGATATCTATAATCCATGGTCTATCATTAGCTTTCTTGCTGAAAAGACGGTAGGTACCTACTGGGCCAATTCCAGCAGCAACAGCCTTGTAGGGAAGCTAATCCGGGAGGGGAGCCCGGAAATAAAAATGACAATGGAAGGTTTGCTGCGCGGGGAAACATTCCATACCACATTTGATGAACAAATTGTATTCAGCCAGCTGGACCAGGGCGATGATGCTGTATGGAGCCTGCTGCTGGCCAGCGGATACTTGAAAGCAGTACACCATGAATTCAATATAATGCGCGGGAGGGTGCAGTACAGCCTTCAGCTGACGAATATGGAAGTCCGGATTATGTTCGAGCAGATGATTGAAAATTGGTTTGGCGGATGCCGCCGGGTGAACAATGCATTTTTGCAGGCCCTGATGGCGGATGACGTGAAGGCGATGAATACTTATATGAATAAAGTGGCATTGCAGACATTCAGCTATTTTGACACGGGGAAAAATCCTTCGGAGGAAGAGCCTGAAAGATTCTACCATGGCTTTGTACTTGGAATGATGGTGGAGCTGGCGGACAGATATGTGCTGACATCTAACCGTGAAAGCGGGTTTGGCAGATACGATGTGATGCTGGAGCCCAAAGAGCGGCAGGATAACGCCATCATTATAGAGTTTAAAGTTCAGGATGAGGAAGAAAAAGAACTGTCCGATACGGTAAAGGATGCCTTGCGGCAAATAGAGGAAAGGAATTATCAGGCTGCGCTCGCCGCGAAAGGGCTGCCGGAAGAACGTATACGGAAGTATGGATTTGCATTTTGCGGGAAAAGGGTGCTTATTGGCGGTATGTGATTTCCTTGCAATTGAGAAAATACAGGGGAGAGGAACGGAGGGAAACATAGGATAAAGTTTCCCCAATTCCTCTCCCTTTCTTAAGAATTTCTTTATATTTAAAAGCATATCTTATTTAGTTTTCCCCTTTACAATATACCATGTAATCGGAAACCGGAGCTGTTACTATTTTACTTTCTTAAAATATGGTATACTTTCAGCAGCGGGATGAGTTCCGCAGACGATGTTTTAAGCGGGGAGAAGGAAAGGAGCAGTTATAATGGAAGGATATCATATATTAATTGTCGAAGATGATAAGGACATCAGGGATGGGATTGAAATTTACCTGAAAAACCAGGGGTATGCCGTATCCCAGGCTGCAGATGGGATAGAGGGCCTTAAGGTGATGGAGCAGGAAAAGATACATCTTGCCATCGTGGATATTATGATGCCCCGGATGGACGGGATTACCATGATGATGAAGATGAGGGAAAAGGGGTATGATTTCCCGGTTATCATGCTGTCGGCAAAGTCGGAAGAAGTGGATAAGATTATGGGGCTGAATATGGGGGCCGATGATTATGTCACGAAGCCATTTACCACCATGGAGCTGCTTGCGCGGGTGAATTCCCACCTGAGAAGATACGGCAGATATCTCCAGGCAGTGGAAGGGCAGAAGGAAAATGATAAAGTTCATGTCATCGGCGGCCTGGAGCTGAATGAAGAGACGGTGGAGGTCAGCGTGGACGGGAAACCGGTCAAAATGACCCCGCTGGAATTTAAAATTCTGCTTCTCCTGATGCGCAATCCGGGCCGGGTGTTCAGCGCAGACGAGATTTATGAAAGGGTCTGGAATGAACAGGCTGTGAATACGGATACCATTATGGTTCATATCCGGAAAATAAGAGAGAAAATAGAAATTAATCCAAAAGAGCCGAAATATTTAAAGGTGGTGTGGGGTGTTGGATATAAAATTGAAAAGCAATAAGAAACTTAGTCTATTTGTAGTGACGTTGGTAATAGCGCTGCTCTGCATAGGGTATATGTCGCTGTATCCGACTTTTGAGAATAAAGCGGAGGGCCGTTATCAAGACAGCCTGTCAGGGGATGATTTCCTGGAAAGACTTCAGCGGAGCAACTATGTGCTGTACAAAGAAATTTCGGAAAAAACAGACGGGACAAATTATAATTATACGGACTTGTATCTGGATACGAAGCAGGAGCTGGTGGGTGATATCAACATGGATGCTGTTGCTGACAGCGGAAACATGTATGATAATGACAATATTGATAATCTGCAGGAAGAAATGCGAAATCAGATGGACAGTACGCTCCGTACATGGGAAGAGGGATTTCGGAATAATATTGCCCAAAATGTGGATTACTGTGTCATCGATGAAGAAAGCGGGCAGCTGATAAAAAATACGGGCAGAAAAATTGAGGCATTATGGAAGAACGGAACAGACAGCGAACGGCAAAAACTGCCCTACGTTTATTATGTAATGGTCACCTATGACGGAATCGGAAATCCGGACCGCGTGGCGGTAAAGGGGAAAAATTCGGATGAACTGTTAAAGCATGTACAGAATGTTATGAGAAGCGGACAGCTGGAGTCGCTTTTTGAGTACGGAAGCAGGAGAAATCCTAACTCCCGGGAAAAGGAATACTATGGCTACAGCGGTTTGAACGGGAAAGCGGTAAAGGTAAGCTGCTCTGTGAAAGCACCGAAAAATACCACATTCATTTATGCGTTGACCCAAGAGCAGAGAAGCGAATTAACGGGAGACGGAGTCACCGGATGGGACGAATGGTATGCCTATTTCTGGGCTGGCGTCGGCGATATTTATTGGCTGCTGCTGGGAGTCCTGACAGTGATTTTAGTCCTGCTGATGCTGGATAAAAGATATGTCCTGCATCATGAAAAAATAGTAAAAATCCCCCTGGAAGCCACCATATTTCTGGCGGTTATCATTGCAGGGGCATTCCAGCAGTTGGTCATCGAACTGGTGCTTCGAACGAACAAAGGGTATTTCGATGGCGTATGGAACAACTATTTGTTTTTCCTGCCTAAGGAAAGCTTTCCCTTTTTTACAAATGCTGTGAACTTTATCTGCCTGTTCCTGCTCTTTGCAGGCTGGGCTTATACGGTAAATACCCTGGGGGAAATCCCATCCATGGGCATCAAAAGGTTTTTGAAAGAAAGGTGCCTTTGCATACGGATAATAAACAGGTTTTGGCGGTGGTTAAAAAAGCTCTGTAATGGATTTAAGGACGAACTGCTCCACGTGGATTTGGGGGATGATATAAAATATACCCTCCATAAAACCATATTGATTAATTTTATCGTATTGGCTATTATATGCAGCGCATGGTTTTTCGGCTGGTTCGGATTGGTGATTTATTCCGTGGTGATTTACTTCCTGTTAAAAAAATATATCAGAAAACTGCAGGAACAATACAGAAAGCTGTTGGATGCCACCGGGGCCATTGCCGGGGGGAATCTGAACACGGCCTTTGATGAGGATTTCGGGGTATTCGAATCCTATAAGGATGCCCTTTACAAAATCCAGGAAGGCTTCCGTAAGGCGGTGGACGAAGAGGTGAAGAGCCAGAGGATGAAAGCGGAGCTCATTACAAATGTTTCCCATGACTTGAAGACCCCGCTGACGGCCATTACCACCTATATTGACCTGTTAAAGGAAGAAGGGGTTACGGAGGAACAGCGGCGGGAGTATTTGGGCGTTCTGGAAAAGAAGTCCTTACGGCTGAAACGGCTTATCGAAGATTTGTTTGAAGTGAGCAAAGCCAACAGCCGGAATGTAACCGTCAATCTGGTGGATGTGGATATCGTAAATTTGATAAGGCAGGTATATTTGGAATATGAAGATAAAGTGGAGGACGCCAACCTGATTGTCCGCTTCCGTATGCCGGAAGAGAAAGTCATATTAAAGCTGGACAGCGAAAAAACATACCGCATTTTCGAAAACCTTTATTCCAACATTATCAAATATGCCATGACAGGCACCAGGGTCTATGTGGATTTGGAGAAAAAAGACGGGTTTGTTATCATCGGCCTTAGGAACATGTCAGCGGCGGAACTGCACGTGGTTCCGGAAGAACTTACGGAACGGTTCGTGCGGGGCGACAGCTCCCGGAATACCGAAGGCAGCGGGCTTGGGCTGGCCATAGCGAAAAGCTTTACGGAGATTCAGGGAGGGAAGATGGAAGTGGTGGTGGATGGGGATTTGTTTAAAATAATCCTCACGTGGAAATGTGAGTAAGGGGTGCTCTGTTACCTGATTTCCGTGTCTCCTTAAAGTTTTTTATTTCCATCTCCTTCGAAATGTAGTATACTATAGTAACCGACAGAAATAATTGCCATTGACTATAGAAACATATGCTGGATGAGGATATATCGCAGCAGAGGAGGAAGGAGGCTGTATATATGAAGATAGCGTTTACGAAAATGCACGGATGCGGAAACGATTATATTTATGTGAACGGTAAGGATGTAAAGATAGAAGAAAATAAAAAGCCGGAAGCGGTGCGCAGATTAAGCGACAGGCATTTCGGCATCGGGGGCGATGGGGTTATTTTTATTCATCCGTTAACCGGTGAGGGCGCAGGGCAGCAGGCGGATTTTGAGATGGAAATGTATAACGCGGACGGTTCCCGGGCGGAAATGTGCGGGAACGGCATCCGGTGTGTGGCTAAATATGTATATGATAAAGGGCTGACGGATAAAGAGTGCATTCGGATTGTAAGCTGCGGGAATGTGAAAATACTGGAGCTTGCGGTGCAAAACGGCAAGGTGACAAGCGTAAAGGTGAATATGGGTTCGCCGGTGCTTCGGGCAGAGGATATCCCTGTGGTTTCCGGGCAGGAGGAGGCCATAGCGGAGAGGATTGAGGTAGAAGGAAAAGAGTACAAAATGACATGTGTTTCCATGGGGAATCCCCATGCGGTTATTTTTATGGATGGGCATGGGGATTTGGGCAGTTTTGACATAGAAAAGGTGGGGCCTCATTTTGAGAATCATATGCGTTTCCCGAAACGGGTGAATACGGAGTTTGCAAAAGTGATTGACAGGCATACGGTACAGATGCGCGTATGGGAGAGGGGGACAGGGGAAACCCTGGCTTGCGGAACGGGCGCATGTGCAACGGCAGTAGCCAGTATATTAAATGGTTTGACGGAAGAGGAAGTTACTGTTAAACTATTAGGTGGAGAACTGGAAATCCGCTGGGACAGGGAGGAAAACCTGGTTTATATGACGGGTCCTGCGGAAACTGTCTTTGAAGGAGAAGTGGAGTTAGCGCTCTAGTATTTCGTACTTGAAGTTCCTGTGCAAATTCCAAATACAGACTACCGGACAGTTCCCCGGGTTTGTGCCTGCGCAGCATGCACAAGCTTGATAAAAAAACTGGCGGTCCGGCACCTGGCATAGGGAGTTCTTATGAAAATTTCTGATACAGGGGGCAGGAATGCATCGAATATAAAAGCTGCGCAGAAATGAGGAGGATTATGTTTAAAATTAATGACAATTATTTGAAATTACCTGGAAGCTATCTTTTTTCTACCATTGCAAAAAAAGTGAACGCTTATTCCCAGGCTAACCCGGAGAAAAAAATTATCCGGCTGGGCATCGGCGATGTGACGCAGCCCCTGGCTCCGGCCATTATCGACGCGCTGCACGGCGCCGTGGATGAGATGGGGAAGGCGGAAACTTTCCATGGCTATGCCCCTGATTTGGGCTATGAGTTTTTGCGCAATGCCATTGCATTAAACGATTATCAGGCACGGGGATGCGATATCGCTGCGGATGAAATTTTTATTTCCGATGGGGCGAAATGCGATTCCGGCAATATCCAGGAAATATTCAGCGTGGATAATAAAATCGCCGTCTGCGACCCGGTGTATCCGGTATATGTGGATACCAATGTTATGGCCGGGAGAACCGGAACTTATGATGCGGCGAAGGAAGTGTGGAGCGACGTGATTTACATGCCCTGTCTTGAGGAAAATGATTTTGCGCCCGAACTGCCTAAGGAAACGCCGGATATCATTTATCTGTGTTTCCCCAATAATCCTACCGGCTCTGCGGTGACAAAAGCCCAGCTGCAGGAATGGGTGGATTATGCCAATAAAGCAGGGGCCGTGATTATCTATGACGCGGCTTACGAAGCCTATATTTCCCAGGAGGATGTACCCCATAGTATTTACGAATGCGAGGGGGCCAGGACATGCGCCATAGAGCTGCACTCTTTCTCTAAAAATGCAGGATTTACCGGTGTGCGCCTTGGGTTTACGGTGATTCCCAAGGAGCTTAAGTGCGGGGATGTGGCCTTGTATTCCCTGTGGGCAAGACGCCATGGCACCAAATATAACGGTGCGCCTTACATCGTACAGCGGGCCGGGGAAGCGGTTTATTCGGAAGCGGGGAAAGCGCAGCTGAAACAGCAGGTGGCTTACTATATGAACAATGCGAAATATATTCTGGAGGGGCTTAAGGATGCGGGATATACGGTTTCCGGCGGCGTAAATGCGCCTTATATCTGGCTGAAAGCGCCCAATGGCATGAGCAGCTGGGAATTTTTCGACTATCTGTTAGAGAACGCCAATGTAGTAGGAACACCCGGCTCAGGCTTTGGACCCAGCGGTGAGACCTATTTCAGGCTCACGGCCTTTGGCAGTTATGAGAATACGGTGGAAGCGATAGAACGGATTAAGAAATTATAGAGCGGATGGAAATGGGATAGGAGTAGTGTGGGGAATCCCGGAAGGGCTTGGGAAGGGCTGTTTCGGGATTCCCCTTTTTACATTATAGGAAACTGTGTCATCAGACGCATGTATTCACAAGTTCGCAAAGCGAACTTGCAGAGAATGCGAAGCATTCTTTTTTATTTTATAGGAAATTCCGAGTTTTGGAAAC
>Ga0137297_11133_pt1 | contig 16255 bp, 10 predicted proteins | sample RamsorincwithD2O_FD_97191 | JGI IMG/M metagenome (GOLD analysis project Ga0137297, IMG submission 97191) | Mouse cecal microbial communities from Vienna, Austria - Mucin amended with D2O | ecosystem: Host-associated > Mammals > Digestive system > Large intestine > Cecum | place: Austria: Vienna... | reverse complement strand
TAAACGAACTTACGAAACAAATCATAGCCGAATCAGTAGCAGAAGAATATATAGCACATGGAATTAACAGTGATCCTAACAGCTTATACGATGCAACCTCTGGTTTAGCAAATGGAAATATGCTAGGAAGAGAAAGAAAACAAATGCCCACCATTGGTTCTTGGTACAAAAGAATTCAAGCAAAAGCAGCAGCAAATACAAATCAAGATTATAGCTTCCATTATAGTTATTTACTAAAGGTTATGAAACAATATATCAGAGAGTATGATGGACAAATGGCATACTTTGATGGACAATCTACCTTTGATTTATTAGATGGAACACTATTTATTAACTTAGATATTTCGCAACTAGAAGAAAGATTTGCAAGACCTTTAGCACAACAAATTCTACTTGCTTGGATTTGGGAAAAGTATGTTAAGAAAAATAGTGAAGATAGATCAAAAGCTTCTAAGAAAAGAGTTTTAGTAGATGAAGCATGGATGTTATTACCATATCCAGAGGCAGTAGATTTCCTAAACACCATGGCAAGACGTGCCAGAAAAAGAAATGTATCTTTAGCTATTATTTCTCAAAGATTTCAAGACTTTTATGAGAAACCAGAAGCGCAAGCGGTACTAACTTCTTCAGACACAAAGTTATTCTTAGCACAAGATAAATCAGAAATTCAATACTTAAAAGAGGTATTCAAATTAAGTGAAGGGGAATCAAGCTTTTTAATTACTTGTTTCAAAGGAGAAGGACTATTAAAAGTAGGAGCAGATAGCGCTATTATTCAAATACAGCCAACTGCAAAAGAATTCGAATTCGTAGAAACAAACTTAAATAAATTAGCACAGAAGAAAAATAAACAAGCAATAAATTATTAGGGGGAATTATGGAGAAATTAATGGCAAACCATAAGTTAACACAAAAGATATTTCTATCAATAATCGTAGTGTTATTGCTTAGTTTTGCTGTGCCCGTAAGATCACAAGCAGGAATAGGAGGAATCTTACTAGATCCGCTCTTTGACTTGGTAGGAACTATATTAGATGTTTTCGTAGGAGCACTGCAAGCATTCTTAGTAGATGGAGAATTCAATAATAGTGAAGATTCAAGTGGATTGAACTTTTACTTAGCAGACAAAGATGATTTTATGTCGAAGATAGATGATGAATATAAAGAATTTAAATATTCTACTGGAAACGGAGAGGCACAAATTACAATCAATGCCGATGAGTTAGATAAAAGTATTTGGCGGAAATAGTACATATGCAATTCCAGTTATGAGATATTCACCAGAAAAGATTTTCTCAGGGAAAATTCCAGCTCTAGATATTAACTTTGTTGATCCAGTTGACTGGGAAGATGATGACATGAATGAACGTTCTATTACACAAGCACTACATAGTACCATTGCTTCTTGGTACGTATCATTAAGAAATTTAGCAGTAGTAGCATTAATGCTAGTATTAGTATATGTAGGTATTAGAATTGTTATTAGTAGTACAGCATCAGACAAAGCAAAATATAAGCAAATGTTAATAGATTGGCTTATTGCTCTATGTATTCTATTTTGTTTACATTATATCATGACATTTACAACAACGATTGTAAATGAAATTACAGGAGCAATCACAGGAGCCCAAGATAGCAATGGAAATAATGTAGCAGTTAAAGTAGAAGGAGATTCAGATGGGACAGTAGAATTTAATACAGATTTGATGGGATTGATTCGTTTCAAAATGCAAGCACCAAATGTATCAGGCAAGATTTTGTATTTGATTTTATACTTAGCAATGGTAATTTACACATTCATGTTTACTTTTTACTATTTAAAAAGGGTACTTACAATTGCATTTTTAACACTAATTTCTCCATTAGTAGCAATGACGTATCCAATAGACAAAATAAGAGATGGAAAAGCGCAAGCTTTTGATATGTGGTTAAAAGAATATGTATTTAATGCATTGTTGCAACCATTTCATTTAATTATTTATAGTATTTTTGTAGGCTCTGCAATTGATTTGGCAGCTAAAAATCCATTATTTGCAATTGTTGCGCTAGCCTTTATCACACCAGCTGAAAAGATACTACGTAAATTCTTCGGATTTGAAAAGGCAAGCACAGCGGGAGCATTAGGAGCTGTTGCCAGCGCAGCAGGTGGAGCTGCTGTTATGAATCATATGAGAAATCTTATGGCACCTAAAAAAGGTGGTGGCGGTGGTAGCGGAAATAAAGGTATCAAAACTAAAAATAAACCAGAAGGTGCTGCACCATCTTTAGAAGAAGCATTTGGTAATGGAAGTAGTGGAGATAGCTCAAATACGTCAAGCGATACACAATCTCCAAGGGAAGCTAATCAACCAACATTAGGAGGAGGACAAGACTGGGACCAAAATGGAGGTGGCGGAGGAGAAAGTTCAAATACACATGAACCGACACAAACACCTTCAGGAGGAGAAAATGGAGGACAAGGAGGAAATCCTCCACCAGAACCAACGCCTCCACCAGAACCACCAGATTCAGGTTCGGGTTCAGATGGCATCCATTTAAAAGATACTGCTTTTGAATGGTCTGATAATGATACAAGAGGAGCAGGAGCATATCTAGGAGGAATTGCAAGATCAGGTGCTTCGTGGGCAGGTAACAAAATTGCCAATTCAGCTGCGGGACAAGGAGCCATAAGATTTGGTAGAAGTGTCGCGGGTAGTGCAAGAAGCGTAAGAGATATGGCTGCTGCAAGAGCACGTCAAGTAGGTGCATTAGCATCAGCAGGAGCTCATAAGGTAGGAGATTTCGGAAGAACTTATATACCAAAGCCTATTAGAAATTCAGCAGGTACTTTAGCAAGAGCAACAGGACATGCAGCAGTAGGCGCAGCAAAAGCAGCAGGACATGCAGCTTTAGGTGCAGGAAATGTAGCGTTACAAACAGGCGTGACAGCAGGAAAGGCAGCACTAAAAGCAGCACCTGGAGCAATACTAGGTATGGCAGCAGGTATTGCAAGTGATGACTTAAGCGACATTGGAAAATACACATTAGCAGGAGCAGCATTAAGTAGTACAATAGGATCAAGTGCAGTAGCACAAGCAGGTTCTTTTGTAGCAGACAGTTATAGACAAGGCTCTGGAAGAGCTTATGAAGCAGCACTAAAACAAAGAAAAGAAAGCTACGTACAAGATAATGAAGAATTGTATAAGCAGAAATATCCAGATGCTTCTAAGAAAGAATTAAAAGCGAAGTTGGAACAAGGAGCATACTATGACAGTATTGGAATTGAAGGAAAAGACACTTTAAAAGCTGTAAAATTAGAAGATAAAATAAAGAAAGAAATGGCTCAAGCAGGAGTAGCCGAAGAGGAGGCAAACAGAAGAGCACAAGCGCAAACAGCAGCGATTATGAAAGAAGTAAAAGATTATAGTGCAAAAGACTTAAGAGAAGAAAGTACGGTAAGAGATTTAAGAACAGACCTATCAAAACGATTAGAAAGTCAAGGATTAACAGGAAATGAAAAAATGAAAACAGTTGATATGATTGTAAGAGAAATGAAATCTGTTCGAGGAGTTAAAAACGATTTTTAAAATAACAAAGGAGAGCTATAACAATGATTAAGTTATTAAGATACTGGAACCAAAACAAAAGAAAGACATTAATAACGATTGCAGTTATAGCTCTCATTATTATTGTCATACAAATAGCAAATAGTGTAATAAAAAGGCGAAATGAAAGAGATAAGAATGAAATAAAACAAAGTACAGTAGCAAATGATATTACAAAACCAAATGAATCTATTATATCGCAAGATAAATTAACAGAAAAAGAAACAAAAGAAAACTCAGATTTTATAGAACAGTTTGTCAGCTTTTGCAATCAAAAAAAAGCGGATGATGCTTATAGTTTATTATCAGATGATTGTAAAAATGAATTATATCCAACAAAAGAATTATTTGTTAATAATTATATGAATCAAATTTTTGAAGAAACAGTCAACTATGAATTACAATTATGGTATACAGTCTCCAACTGTTATACATACCGCATTACATATAATAAAGGAAATTTATTGCAAACAGGTGGACAAGGTAATAGTAGCAACTTTTTAGATTATATTACTTTGCTAAAACAAAATGGAGAATATAAATTAAACATTAATAAATTTATTCGTAGGCAAACATTAAGTAAGCAAGGTGGCAGTAATGGAATCAATATTACTATTAATAGTAAATGTATTTATGTAGATTATGAAATTTATAACATGACTGTACAAAACAATACACAAAATACCATTTTATTAAATGATGGAACAAATGCCAATAATTTTAGCTTAATAGGCAGAAATAATAGTACTTTCTCTTCTGTTATTTCTGAATTACCAATGAGTAGTTTAACACTAGATTCACAATATAGAAAAACAATAAATATAAAATTCAATAAAATCTATATGACACGAAGTGAACTAGATGCTATGCAAATGGCCAATATCTATTTAAATAAACAACAATATGATATAAAACAAGAAAATGCAGAAAAAATCACAATAAAAATAAATCTATAAAAGTAAAAAGCAAAGGAAGGTGAGGCGATTGAATGACGAAGTTAGGAGATAAACTAAAACAAGCAGGAAAAGAAGAGATAAAGAATAAAACAAAATCCACAATCAAAAAACTTTTAATCAAAGCGATACCATTTATTGCCATAATTTTAGTAGGGCTTATGGTAGCATCTTGCCTTATTGCTTTAGTAAATATTATCAAAGAAACAGCACAAGGGATTATTAATGCCATTGTAGACTTTTTTAAAGGACCTCAAACTGTAATCGAAATTAGTGATGAACAATTAGACCAACTCATAGCCGTCATAGAGGCTACGGGAATAGATTTAGAAGATCTGGAATTACTGCGGTGATATCGATTATGAAGCACCAGACAGAGAAGAGGAAATAAAAAAAGCAAAAAGAAAATATATTAGAATGTTTTTCGAAGCACAAATTATGACACAAGAATTAAAAAGAGGAAATGACAATCTAGATAAACAAGGACGTGTATTCTTGTATCCAGAATCAACATTAGGACAAGATAATCTTACTCCTTATCAAACGCTAACTTATATTAAGTACCAATCAGATGATGCAAGTGAAAATACATTCAAAAAGAAATTAGAAGCAAACGCAAAGGATATACAAAATTATTTCTCTGTCAATGATAATGGAGAATTAGTTTTAGCGACTTTACAAACAACAGTAGTCAAAACAGAAAGTAAAACAGATGGAGACTGGTTTGCTGATAAAGATACTACTACAACATATTTTGCAACAGAAGTAACCGTAGATTACAAAAGCATGATTTCACAATATGCAACACCAATGAACTTCTTTTTAGAATTAGGAATGGTAGTAAGAAATCCAGAGTTTTTAGCAGCAGTAGTAGATTTGGTAAAAAGCAAAACAAATATACAACTAACAGTTTTAAATACAACATCTGTAGATGTTACTACACAAGTAGACAAAACAACCACTCATGTGCGTACAAGAACAATTGTTACAGATCCAACAGGTCAAGCACCAGATACACCAGTGGAAACTAGTTCAGATAAAACAACGACAACAACTACTACTACAACAGTAACAACCGTTTCGCCAGTAGTTAGAGTAACTTCTGTAGATACATGGCTATGCAGCCAAAAAATTACATATAGTAAAATTCCAGGAACAGCAATAGAAGACGACTATCTCATTCCGCAAGAAAGCGAAGATGCAAAATCATTAGGTGATGACGAAACAGTGGAAGAATCAGTTTCTTGGATAACAAGAGAAGATTCTACGGTACATACATCCATTACTAGAGATACATATGATTCTGGTATTGCATCAGACTATACAGACAATACAGACGAATTCATTAAACTATTAGATATTAAATATAGAATTCCAAATTCAAAAGAGAAAAGAACAGCAGGTGAATACTTAAAAACAGATGCAGAACTATTTTTCCAATTACTAAGCCAAAATCCAGAGACACAAGGCATGGAATTAGTCATGAGATATATCATGCAAAAATATACTGGTAAAGACTATGGTGCAGGAGACTTTAATTTTGGTATATTTGATGTAGTTTATCCAATGGGAGGAGGCGGAGTATCTCCTTTTGGATCAACTTTAGAAAGAGAAGAATTTATTCGACTAGCACAAGCATATAGTAATGATAGTGACTATGTGAAATACATGGCAAAATATGCAGGAGATTTCTATGATATTTGTACCAAATACAATATTAACCCTGCTTTGGCTTATGCACACGCCTGTCTAGAAACTGGAAATGGAAGCAGTAGTGGATGCAAAAACAATAAAAACTATTTTGGGTATGCTCATTATAATAACTCAAGCAGTGGAAAAGGCTACAGTAGTGTAAAAGAATCTATAGAAGATTATTGTAGATGGATTATCAGTAACTCTACGCCAGGAAATAGCGCTTATGCAGAAAATGTAAAAAGAGCGGCAGAATATGCTACTGGCAATGCAAAATTAAAAGGAACACCAGATAAAAATATTTATGTATTATACTGTAGATATGCTTATTTAGGTGATACACATATTGCAAATGAGCCAAGCTTTGCGAGTCCAGCAGGTATAGACTATTATATATCACATGGAAGCAACTGGGGAACTGGTGGTCGTATTTACACTTACTACATGTATGAAAAAGGTGGATTATATACAGGAGAATATAGTACAAGATGTGGACATCCCAATGGTTCAGACCCAACTACTATTGCAGAAAGAGCAGATTATGCAGTATATTCATGTAATCAAAGAATTAATATTGCAAAAGCTATCTTTGGTGACAACTGTTTTGTAGGAAGTGGAGGAACTTTAGTAGAAGCAGCTTATGAAGTTGCAGACCATTTCTTGAATTCAGGTGTAACAGTACATTATGCAGGAAGCAGTGTACTAGAGGCTACTAACAATGGAAGATATTGCATATTTAATGACATACAAGGTGCATGGGATAAGCCAATTCAAGATCCAAGCCGATATGGTGTTGTTTGTGCAACTTATGTAAGCTTAGCAATATGGAAAGCAGGATTAATAGATGAAGCAACAATTAACCAATATGCATATAATGGTTGTTCAGGAGTAAAAAGCATGCTAGAAAACAGTTCTTATGCAAGCCAATGGCAAAGAATAACAAATACAGGGGACTTGCAAGAAGGAGATATTGTTTTCATTGATGGCCATGTATATATCTATATGGAAGGCGGAAAATGTTTAGACCAAAATTACTGTGTAGTAAGTAGTAGCGGAAGTGACAATAGAGGCACATTATTAAATGCAAGTTTAGGAAGCTTCCAAGTAGCATTTAGATATACAGGGGGCTAAAAAATAAGGAGGGATTAGATGAAAAAAGGAATTATCATATTAACAGTCTTATCTATTATAGTAGCAATCGTTTTAATAGTCCTTTTTGTTCAAAAGGGTAATATAGAAAATAAACTTCAACAGAATACTACTGTAAGCGAAATAGAGAATCCCTCCGAAAAAGAGGAAATCAATCAATTAGAAGTTGTTTCAGTAAGAAGTGAATTTTTATTAGTAGAAAATTGCATCAAAACTTTTTATCAAAATTATGCAGCTATTAATAGTTCAGGAGAACAACTTGAGAGAGTATACAATTTACTAGATAACGATTATATACAAGAATTTAATATCACAAAAGAAAACTTAATTGGTAAATACGGAAATAGTAAAACAATAGAAGTAGATGTTACAAAAATATATGGTATGGCTTTAGAAAGTAATCAACATATTTATTTTGCATATGGATACTTAAGAGATACCAGTTCATCTCAAATAGCAGACTTAGCAATTGCCATTAGAATAGACAATAGTAATCAAACATTTTCAGTATTACCATATGAATATTTACAAAAGAACAACTATCTAAATGTAACAGAACAAAGCAAAATAGAGATAAACAAAACAGAAAAAATTGAAAATAAAACATATAATGTATATGAAAATAAGTATCAAAGTGAAGAAGACTATGTAACAAAACTATTTGAAAATTATATGAATAGAGCTTTGTATCATACAGAACTTGCTTATCAGTCCTTAAATACACAATATAGTCAAAAAAGGTTTGGAAATTTACAAAATTACAAAAACTTTGTAGAAAAAAATAGAGAATTATACTTATCTTATAGTATGACAAATGCGAAAAAGCCAGAAGAATTTAGCAATATGCAAGAATACTTAATGTATTTAGATACTTATCAAACTGTTAAATTAAAATCTTACCAAGTAAGTAGACAAAATAATATTACACAATATGTATGTATTGATAACCAAGACAACTATTATATTTTTCAAGAAACAGCACCAATGCAATACAATGTTATCTTAGATACTTATACTATTGACCTACCAGAATTCATAGAAAAATATAATAATATGACAGAAGAGCAAAAGGTATTATTTAATATTCAAAAGTTCTTTGAAGCAATTAATGGGCAAGACTACCAATATGCATACAACAAACTAGATGTAACTTTTAGAAATAATAATTTCGGAAGCCTAGCAGAATTTGAAGCATATGCCAAAAAGAATTTCTTTAGCGAGAATGCATTAGCAGCAGGAAAGGCAGAAAAGCAAGGAAACCTTTATTTATATGATATTACGATTAGTGATGCTAGTAAGAAAGATACCAGTACAAAGAAAAAGAATTTTGTTATGCAATTAAAAGAGGGAACAGACTTTATAATGTCCTTTGGAATTTAAGGGGGCGAGAAAATGCCAGAAAATAAACAACAAGATACATTAAAAAAAATGTTAGAAATAGGAGATCTAATTGAACAAGGAAGAGAGAATGAGGACACACAAGTAGGAACTATCAATTATTATAAAGATTTTATTTTTCAAGGGAGCAATTTAGCTGAAACAGATATCTTTGTAGCCAAAATAGAAAATATAAAAGAAAATACAAATACATATGAGCTATATTCTGGTAAAACAAATACTTTAATTGCGACTGTAGATGAACAAGGAAAATTACATTTCATGCCAGAATATATAGAAAGTTTAAAACAGATTGATGAAGGACTTACACAAATGCTTCATTTAGAAGACCTAGATTTTCAGCTTCCAGAGGAACTAGAAAAAGAAGATAAGGTATTAACGAGAGAAGAAAGAATACATCTTTCTTCTCAAAAAATGAAAACAACAAAAGAAGGAAAGACAAAAGGAGAAAACGGTACAAAAGAATTAGAAAAAGAAGAACAAGGAAAATCTCCAGAAGAAGAACAAAAACAGCGAATAGCAAAAGCAAAAAAAGTCCCAAGTCATAACATATTAATGATAAGAGAAAATAGCAATTTTTATAAAGATCACCCAAATCTAGAACCAAACCTATACTTCTATCGTGATACACAAGGTGTAGTAAAAGCTGAATACATTGACGGTAATGGACAACCTCAGCCTTCCAAATATTTTGAAGTTTCTACTACTTCACTAAGACAAGAAACCGTTAGTATTGGAAATGACGGAAACCCTGTTACTAAAGAAGTACCTCATCAAGTCATGAAAACAAAAGGACTTAATAATGTAGACAAAGACATTAGAGATATTAGAATTAATATTAAAATTGATAGTTATGGTTATTTAGATATTGAAGAAGCAAGACAAGGGCAAAACGGAGATTGGTTATCACATGATATAGAAACAAAAGGAAGAAACTATAATTCACATGCAGTCAATCAAACCACTTCTATTCGTACAAGAGCAGCTGACCCAGATAGACAAACCGAAGCCTATGAAAAAGCAGCCAATACAGGACTAAAAGAAGACGGAATAGAATATAGCGAAATGTATTTAATTCAGCATCCAAATGAATTTATCGAAAGTTTAATACAAGAAGGATATCAGAAACCAGAAGCAGTACAGATTTTAAATTATATGGTAGGACAAGAAGGCTTAAACTTAGACCAGGCAAAACAAAGAGTAAATGAAGAAATTGAACAAGGAAAATTTGAAAAGGAAGAGCAAAAGGAGAAAGAGCCAATAGAGCAAGGAGATGAAGAAGAAGGAAGAACACCATGGGGAGATGCAGAAGACAGAAGAAGTAGAAGATAAGCAGCAGAACGAAAAATAAAATAAAATTACGTATAAAAATCACTTTTTAAAATATAATTTAAAAGGTGATTTTTTATGATTATAATAAACAAAAAAAGACTAATTGCAATTTCAAGTCTATTACTCATAGCTGTATTTGCCTTCACTTTTCAAAAAGCAGAATTAAATAATACTGTACAGACAGTGACACTTCCAGTATCTAATAAAGTTATTGTATTAGATGCAGGACATCGGAAAGCCAGATGAAGGGGCACAATCAAGTAGTGGTACAACAGAGGCAGAAACAAACTTAAAAATTGCATTAAAAGTACAAAGCTTATTAGAGCAATCAGGAGCAACGGTAATTCTAACTCGTAGTGATGAAAATGCCATTTATGATTTAGATAAAACTACTTTAAGAGAGAAAAAAATATCAGATATTCATAATAGAGTAAAAATTGGAAATGAAAGCTCAGCAGACATTTTTGTATCTATTCATTTAAACAAAATTCCACAAGAACAATATTGGGGTTGGCAATGTTTTTATAAACAAAATGATGAAAAAAGCACGAGTTTAGCTAAAAGTATACAATCTAATTTAAATGAGGCAATTCAAAAAGAAAATAAAAGAGTTGCGATGAAATTAAACACAGTTTATATTATGAAACATGTAGAAATTCCTATTTCCATTGTAGAATGTGGATTTCTATCAAATAAAGAAGAAGAACAACAACTTTTAACAGATGTATATCAAGATAGACTTGCTTGGGGAATTTATAATGGAATTATGGATTATTTTATGTTATAATATAAATATACAAATTTCTATTAGTCATTTGTAGATACATCAAAAAACAATAAGGAGGATGACAATTATTATGGCAGTAAGGATGGAAAAACGGAGTTTAACAATTTTAGAACCTGATACAGTGATTGTATTTGATGAGAGGCTTCGCTGTAAGGTATTCAGCAACAAAGATGGTGTATTAACTATTGAACATATTGCTGCATATACGACTCCGTATCTTGCAATTTGCGATATGTGCAATTGTTTCGCTGAACTTGAGAAAGAATATGGCATAAGCGAAGTTAAACTTAAATTAAACCAGGTGCCAATGAGGTTGACAGCGGCAAATTCCCCAAATCCAGAAAAACTATTTAAACATTGGGAAAAACAATGGAGAAAAATGAAGATGAGATGATGTAAAAATGACTACTCCCCCAAAAGCTAATAAATGTTAGCGAGGGGGATTTTTATGTATCAAATATAAAAATAATAAAAATGCATAAAAATTCCACTTTTGGAGAAGATAGAATTAAATCTATCAAAACAAAGAGTAGAATTTTTCTATGGAATACAAAACCTTATCAATAAAAGGAACTATATTAAATCAAAATCAATTAGAAGATTATTTAGAAACGATAGCAACAGACCATAATCTCCAAAATAACTCGAGCAAAAATACTTACCCTATTCCAAGACTAAAAGAAAACTTTGAAGTCATAACAGAAGTATATAGATTATTAAATGAACATATTAAACTAAAAATTCCTATTCATCCAGCAGGAGAATGGATATTAGATAATTATTATATTGTAGATCAAACTGTAAAAAGTATTAAACAAGATTTAAGCCTGAAAAAATATAAGAAATTTTTAGGAATTGCGAATGGAAATAATAAAGGATTTGCTAGAATCTATGTATTAGCTAGTGAAATTGTCAATTATACGAACAACAAAATTGAAGGAAAAAGTTTAAGTAATTTATTGCAAGCTTACCAAAAAAAGAAAAGTTTAAGCATGGAGGAAATATGGAATATTAACCTCTTTTTAAATCTTGCTTTGATTGAAAATATTCGAGCCATTTGTGAAAAGATTTATTCCGTCCAAGTCCAAAAATATAAAGTAGAAAATATGATAGAAAGATTAGTTGAAAATAAAGATAAAGACGAATTACAATTTAATCATTTAAACAGCTACAAAGAAAAAGTAAAAGGATATGGTGAAATGAAATATCCCTTTATTGAGTATCTTTCTTATCGTTTAAAAAAGTATGGGAAAAAGGCATATCCATTTTTAATGGTACTAGAAGAACAAGTAAATAAAATGGGAATGACAGTCTCAGAAGTAGTAGAAAAAGAACATTTTGATATCGCACTTCGTAAAGTGGCAATAGGAAATTGTATTACTAGTATCAAAACGTTAAGTAGAATAAGCATGGCAGAAATTTTTGAGAAAATTAATGGAGTAGAAGATATTTTAAAACAAGATCCAGCAGGTATTTATGAAAAAATGGATTATGAAACCAAAATTGCATATAGAAATCAAATTCAGGAAATCTCTCAATCTACCAAGATTTCTGAAGTCTATATTAGCAAAAAATGTTTAGAATTAAGTCAAAAAGCAGAAACATCCGATAAAAAATCACATATAGGATATTACTTACTAGATGAAGGAAAACAAACCTTATTAGAAGAATTAACAGGAAAAAGACAAAAAAGAACTTCTGCAACAAAGAAAATACTATATGCCATAATTACACTAATTATTTTAACAGTTGGCACAAGCGGATTAATGGCTTGGTATTTATATATGCAAACACATAAAATAATCTGGTCAGTGATTCTTGGAATTTTATTACTGATCCCAGTTCAAACTATTTGGGTACAAATTGGACAATATATTTTGGGAAAATTAGTAAAGCCGAAAATAATTCCAAAACTAGACTATATAGAAGGAGTGCCACCAGAGAGTGCTACATTTGTTGTTATTCCAACTATTTTAAAATCAAAAGAAAAAGTAAAAGAGTTAATGGAAAAATTAGAAGTATACTATATGGCAAATAAAAGCGATAACTTATATTTTGCTATTTTAGGGGATTGCAGTGCTGGGAAAAATCAAAAGGAGCCATTTGACGAAGAAGTAATCGAAAGTGGGCAAGAAGTAGCAAAACAATTAAATGAAAAATATCCAGATGAGAATTTTCCAAGATTTCATTTTTTGTATCGTCAAAGAGTATGGAATGAAAAAGAAGAGTGTTATTTGGGCTGGGAAAGAAAAAGAGGGCTATTAAACCAGTTTAATGAGTATATTTTAGGAAAAGAAAGTGATAATTTTCAAACAAATACCATTGAAAAAGTAAAAGAAAAATTACCAAAGATAAAATATGTTATTACTTTAGATGCAGACACACAGTTAAGTTTAAATACAGGATTAGAGCTAATTGGAGGAATGGCACATATTTTAAATACGCCTATTTTAAATGAAAGAAAAGATTTAGTAGTTCAAGGACATGCACTATTACAACCAAGAGTAGGAATTTCTTTATTAGAAGTAGGAAAAAGTATTTTTACTAAAATTTATGCTGGTTCTGGAGGAAAAGATGCTTATACTAATGCTATTTCTGACATTTATCAAGACAACTTTGAGGAAGGAATTTTCACAGGAAAAGGAATTTATGATGTAGAAGTATTTTCAACAGTGCTTAGCAAAGAAATTCCAGAAAATACCGTTTTAAGTCATGACTTATTAGAAGGTAGTTATTTAAGATGTGGCTTAGCTTCAGACATTGTGCTAATGGATGGTTATCCAACAGGGTATAACAGCTTTAAAACAAGATTACACAGATGGATACGTGGGGATTGGCAGGTTGCTAAGTGGTTAGGAAATAGTATTTACAATAAACAAGGAAACAAAAAAAGAAATCCGCTAAATTTACTATCACGATATAAGATTTTTGACAATTTACTAAGAAGCTTAAACGAATCAACGATAATGATAAATATGATTTACATGGGTATTTTAGATATAATTTACTCTATAGAAATTGGACCAATTATTACAATTGCGATAATTTCAGCAATAATACCAATGCTATTAGAAATGATAAATCGTATCATTTTTAAAAAAGAGGCAGAAACTGTGCAAAAAACATTTATTAAAACTATTTCAGGTCTGAAAGCAAGCTTTATAAGAGCAATTCTAACAATCGCAATTTTACCAGATAAAGCATACTTTAGCCTTAATGCTTGTGTCAAAACTTTATACCGTATGATAATCAGTAAAAAGCATTTTTTAGAATGGATGACAGCTGAAGAAGCGGAAAAAACAGCAAAAAAAGACTTACTTTCTTATTATCGTAATATGGTACCAAACATTATAATAGGAGCATTAGGCATATTACTATTATTTATTTTGCCGCAGAATCTTTTTAGCATTTTTTTATTTATTTTATCGAGCTTATGGCTTATTGCACCAGCAATCATGTGTTATATCAGCAAAGAAATTAAAATACCAGAAAAAATAGAACAAATAAAGCCAGAAGAACAGAAATATTTATTAGAAATTGGACAAAAAACATGGAAATACTTTAAAGATTATTTAACACCAGAGTTCAATTATTTACCGCCAGATAATTATCAAGAAGATAGAAAGCCAAAAGTGGTTTCAAGAACATCCTCCACGAATATTGGACTAGCTTTACTAGCAGTTATTTCTAGCTATGATTTAGGATATGAAAACATAGAGAATACTATAAAGTTGTTAGAAAAAATGATAGATACCATAAACAACTTACCAAAATGGAATGGACATTTATATAATTGGTATGATATTCAAACACTACAGCCTTTAAAGCCAAGGTATATATCAACAGTCGATAGTGGGAATTTTGTAGGCTATTTATTTGTCCTCAAACAATTTTTAGAAGAGCAAACACAACAATCAATGATACCAATTATCAATCATATGATTGAACAAACCGATTTTAGAAAATTATATGATGAAGAAACTAGGCTTTTTTCTATTGGATTTAATGTAGAAGAAAATAAATTAACAGATTGCTATTATGATTTACTTGCCTCAGAGGCAAGGCAAGCAAGCCTAGTTGCTATTGCAAAAAAAGATGTGCCATCCAAACATTGGAATAATTTAAGCAGAACATTAACTATTTTAAATCAATACAAAGGATTAATTTCTTGGTCAGGAACAGCGTTTGAATACCTAATGCCAAACATGAATATACCAAAATATCCTGGAAGCTTGTTAGCAGAATCTACTGAATTTATGCTAATGTGCCAAAAAGAATACGCAAAAAAACTACACATTCCTTGGGGAATTTCAGAATCAGCCTTTTATTTAAGAGATTTGCATAATAATTATCAATACAAAGCTTTTGGAATTCCTTGGTTAGGATTAAAAAGAGGATTAGAAGAAGAAATGGTAGTAGCAAGCTATGGAAGTATTCTTGCATTGCCAGAAGAGCCAAAAGAAGTAGTAGAAAATCTAAAAAAACTAGAACAAACAGGAATGTATCAAAAATATGGATTTTACGAGGCCATAGATTATACCCCTACTCGACTTAAAAAAGGACAAGAATATGCAATAGTCAAGACTTATATGGCACATCACCAAGGGCTTATACTACTTGCCATTAATAATCTATTTCATCAAAACATTTTGCAAAAAAGATTTATGAAAAATCCGCAGATGCAAGCAATTGATATTTTATTACAAGAAAAGATGCCTGAAAACATTATTATTACCAAAGAAGAAAAAGAGAAAATAGAAAAAATGAAATATATAGACGATCAAAGTTATACTCAAAAAGAAATCACGAAACCTATTACTAGATTACCACAAGTTAATGTACTTTCTAATGAAAATTATATGATTATGACAGATAGTAGAGGATTAGGATATAGTAAATATGGAGATATATTAATTAACCGCTACAAAAAGACAGAAGATATAGAACAAGGGATTTTCTTTTTTCTAAAAAATGTTAAAACAAATCGTATATGGACAACAGGTCATATGAGCTATTTGGCAAATGCAGATAAGTATAATATTTGTTTTACGCCAGCTCAAACGAAAATAACAAGGCAAGATGGAAATATAGAGACAATTAGTAAAATTGGAATTTCGCCAGATGAACCAGTAGAATTAAGAACAATAGAACTTACCAACCATGGAATAGAACCAGAAACTCTTGAAATCACAAGCTATTTGGAGCCGGTTTTATCAGAAGCAGCACAAGAAATTGCACATCCAGCTTTTAATAAGTTATTTTTAAATTATGAATATTTAGACAGTAGCCATTCTATCTTAGTTAGTAGAAGAACTAAAAATAATAAGGAACAAAAAGTATTCTTAGGAGCTAACTTTTAT
>Ga0137297_11130_pt1 | contig 16280 bp, 9 predicted proteins | sample RamsorincwithD2O_FD_97191 | JGI IMG/M metagenome (GOLD analysis project Ga0137297, IMG submission 97191) | Mouse cecal microbial communities from Vienna, Austria - Mucin amended with D2O | ecosystem: Host-associated > Mammals > Digestive system > Large intestine > Cecum | place: Austria: Vienna... | reverse complement strand
AACGGCAAAAATAATGGACTCTTAGACAGATATGGTAACATTATACTTGCTCCTACAAATAAATTTGAAGATATATATGTGTATTAAAAGATAAAATAATACTATCCAACAAAAAGCACATATACGTATGTCCTACGTTTAGTATTTATTATGATAAAAAAATTGACAAAAATGACATTTATAAGATTTTAGATCATAAAGGCTATATTTGGCATGTAACCGACGATTATATACTAATCCATAATGATGGGGTCGATGTCTCAACATTTGATATTTATCAGTATGGTGTTGGAACATATACAATTGAGGCATATAGCGCTAGGCCAATTGATTCTGTTCACATTTTATGTAACCGATCTGAGATAAGAGAATATGGAATATCTAATTTTACAACTGGCAAATGGATTCCCATTCCTACCAATAAGGTTGTAGAAGTAATAGATAAAAATTTAGTATTTAATGGGAAGGATTGTTATAACCTATCAGGAGATATTGTCTTTTCATTACTTGAAGAATCTCTCTGTTCCAAGAGTGGCTTTATAGAGAATTATATGCTTATTAAAACTGGTGACAAGTATAGGTATATTGACAAATCCGGGAAAACTTTGAAAAATTCAACATTCAAATTACCCGATAAATTTGATGACTCCCATTTAATGAGTTGGACTACAAGACCATTTGCAGATGGCTTTGGGCTAATCATAAGAAAAGGAAAATGGGGCTTGATTGACAGGTTCGGCACAACAACATTTGATTATCAATGAAAAAGTTCACAAAACATAATTTATGAATAAAATATGTATAAACACAAGGGATGAGCTGAATCTGATTGATTTGGATTTTGTGGCTTGCATAAACGCGAATGGCAATTACAGCAATGTTATGTATATGGACGGAAACAAGATTATGGTGTCGGTCGGACTTTCTCAATTTGAAGCCATAATCAAGGATGCTGCCTCAAAAAGTCAATCCGCGAATACTTTTGTCCGTCTCGGCCGAAGCGTGATTATCAACAACCGCTATCTTAGCCAGATCAACATATTGAAGCAAAAGTTGATATTATCAGATAGAGGGAAGCATGCGTATCAGCTTACTGTTCCTAAGAACCTATTGAAAAGCTATAAAGAGCTTATTCGAAAATCATATTCCGGGAATAGTAACTTATAATTCATACAAGGAACGAGGATGTAGATACTCCGGAATCGGACGTTGTCTGGTTTTGTTGGTGGTAAAATCGCCTTTTTGGGTGGTTATGCTCCGATCCATAGAGTCTGGCGTTTACTATACCTCAATAAGATCAAATTTGGAGGATTATCCTCTTTTGCAATCGAAGGGCATGGCATTATTTCAGTTTTTTTGTATCTTTGTCGAGTGAAGAGTATTCTGGCATTGGCACAGTGTGTTAAAGTGTGGTAACTATAATATAGTACGTCCTTTGCGGAATGTGCTGTATTTTAATTATTTTACTATATCTTTAACATCTTGAAATAAGTTTGGACAACTTCAACCTTATAAATATAACGATACAAAACGATATGGCAAAGAATAAAAAAAGGCAGGGAAATTTCATGCAGAAGATTTCTCTGGAAAAATATATCGCAGGGAAGGCGCGTCTTCTGCCCCTCGGCAAGACATATATATGCCGTAAGGCAGCTTCCCAGGGCACTTACGTAGCTATCGTGACGAGACAGCACGCCGGCGGAAGGCTGACGGCAGGAATATACCTCATCGATACGTATTGTCTGGGTGTGAAAGATACGTTCTTTCTTTTCTCGATGGAGCCGGAGGATATGGAAGAACGGATTTCCGACATGGGCATGGAGTTTGAGGAAACGGAATATGCCGAGGTCCACAACCTGATATACGGCGCTTTGGAGTATGCGGAAGAGGCCGGTATCGATCCGAATCCCGGGTTCAAAGTCACGGAATACATTCTCGAACCGGATGACGACGCCATACCGCTTCAGGAGTTCGATTTCGGCCACCACGGGGTTCGTGAGTTGGTGGTCGGTCCCGACTATAGGGAGATGAAATTCATTCCGACGCTTGAACGGAATGTGCCCGGAGAATTCATAGTGACGGGTTACTCCGATCGCTATTATGATGAGAATCCCGATGAGGATTTCTTTTACGAACCCACAACCGGGAACACCGATCCCGACAGTTTCAATTTCGATTTCCATCCTTTCCCCCACGATCCATATCCGGAAAATCTGGAGGAGGTGCGCCATGATGAGCTTCTCGATATATTCTACCCTGAGGAGGGGGAATTGGGCGATTCTTTGGATGCCTCGCAGATTGCCACGATCCGCGCTATACCGCGCGAAGAGCTTGTGACAGATCTCCGGGTGATAGTCGGATATGAACTCGGGCAGACAGAGACTGAGATTGCCGACTACGGAGAGTATAATTCCGGAGAATTTAATGTGCTCTACCATATTTGGGCCATTCTCGCTGAAATCGGTGGGCCGGATACCGCCGACATCGTCCGGTCGGTCATGCAGCAGTCATATCATATGTTTGACGCATATTTAGGCGACTATGGCCTTGAGCTGAGTCATAGCGTATTGGCCGGCGCATTCGGGGATAATCCGGAGCAATTGGCGGAAATGACGCTCGCTCAGGGATATTCAGTTTATTCAAGAGTCATGATGCTCTATTCTCTTGAATGCATTGCCGGATGGATTCGGGGTATGCGCGGGCGTGTGGAGAAAGCGCTCCACGATATGGCAGAGCTTGTCATGCACGACGACACGGCGGAACTTCCTCTTCTGAATGATTATTTTATGGGCACATTGTCGGCCGTCATGGTCGGACTTAATATGAAAGCCGATCTTCCCCTGATCAAAGAGATGCACGACAAGGGATTGGTTGACCAGCGTGTCTATGGTGATTATGACGAGCAACTCAGTGAGATTGCCTACAACGAAGAGCATGGCTACTATCAGGAAACACGCTTCACGAATCTTGAGGAAATTTACCGACAATTTCGTTGAGATGCTCTGCGCCTTTGCGTGAGATTCATCGACATTGTCTCACGCAAAGGCGCAGAGGTACGCAAAGGTTTTTTAGGTCGGAATTTTTTGTTAATTTTGCGTTATGAATGAGGATCAGATAAATGCTTTGAGTCAAGAGGTTATTGGAGCCGCGATTGAGGTGCATCGTAACCTCGGTCCGGGGTTGCTTGAGCATACATATCAAGCGGCGTTGATGTGTGAGCTGAGGTTGAGAGGTATCAAAGCTGAATCGGAAGTTTAATTCCCTTTTGTGTATAAGGGAATTAAACTTGATACTGCATATAGGGCTGATATTATAGTGGAGAATGAGATTATTCTTGAATTAAAAGCTACTGAGAATGATAATCCTTTGTTTGGCAAACAACTCCTCACATATTTACGGATTTATGATAAAAGGCTTGGTTTGCTCATAAACTTCAATCGCGAACGGCTAATTGATGGCTTGAAGCGCGTGGTCAATAATCTATAAATTCTTTGCGATACTCTGCGCCTTTGCATGAGATTCATCGACTTTGTCTCACGCAGAGGCGCAGAGGTGCGCAAAGGTTTTTATGGATTGGGATGGCTTTAGGCGCATGGTAAACAATCTATAAATTCTTTGCGTAACTTTGCGACTTTGCGTGAGATTCATCGACTTTGTCTCACGCAGAGGCGCAGAGGTGCGCGGAGTTTTTTGGGGGTCGGGATGGCTTGAGACGCGTCATCAACAATCTATAAATTCTTTGCGATACTCTGCGACTTTGCGTGAGACACATCGACGTTGTCTCACGCAAAGGCGCAGTTTTCAGGCGTTGATGAGCTCCTGGGGGAGGAGGGGCATGGCTCCTTGCTGGGTGCAGACGAAGGCGGAGGTGCGCACGGCAAGCGAGTGGGCTTCGGCTACACTCTTCCCTTTCAAAATTCCGGATATGAAGGCGGCCGTGAAGCTGTCGCCCGCGCCAACCGTGTCGGCTACCTCAACCCTCGGTGTCGGCTGATACGACACGTTGCCTGGAGTGAAGACGTAGCTGCCATTTATGCCACACGTCAGGATCAACATCTTCAGATTGTATTTGCCAAGCAATATCCAGCATTTGTCCTGAAGGTCGATGCCGGGATAGCCGAACATGCGGCTGACCGTCACCAGTTCCTCGTCGTTTATCTTGAGGATGTTGCAGCGTTTCATTGAATTGCAGAGAATCTCCTTGTTGTAGAAGCCTTGACGCAGGTTGACGTCGAAGACGACAAGACTGTCGTTGTCTGAGGGCATCGAGTCGAGGAACCGGTTGATGGTCTCGCGTGAGACGACGTTGCGCTGGGCAAGCGAACCGAAGCACACGGCCTTCGTCTTCCTGGCAAGGCATTCAAGCTCTGCCGTAAAGGGGATATTGTCCCACGCCACATTCTCCTTAATGTCATACTGGGGGATACCTGCCTGGTCGATCTCCACCTGAACCGTGCCCGTAGGGTAGGGCACCTTCTCTATTCTCTGGTTGAGTGCTTTGGCTGAGAAATTCTCAAGGATTTCATTGCCGAGGGCATCGTCGCCCACCGCGCTGACCACGCAGCTCGGAAGACCGAACTGGGATACATGGTAAGCGAAATTCGCAGGCGCACCGCCTATTTTCTTTCCTTCGGGGAGAACGTCCCAAAGGGCCTCTCCCATACCTACTACAAAGTCTTTCATGTCTTTATCTTATTTTGTTGATTTAATTTTTAATGTATAATAAAGAAGATATGCCACTCCTATCGTCATGACCGCCACGGCTCCGGATTGTCCGAACGTGTCGGCGGCGAAACCCATAGCCAAGGGGAACACCGTCCCTCCGAACAGACCCATTATCATCAGTCCCGACACCTCGTTTTTTTCATTCGGAGATGAAAGAAGGGCCTGAGAGAAGATGACGGAGAAAATATTGGAATTGCCGAAGCCGATCAGGGCGATTCCGACGTAGAGGGGAGTCAGGGTGTTGCAGACAAGGAGAATGGCCATTCCCGCGAGCATCATCACTACGCTGACTAGGAAGAAAAGTTTCGGTGAAACCGCACGGAGGATGAAAGCTCCGAGGAAGCATCCGAGCGTACGGAAGATGAAATAGACTCCGGTGGCGAATCCTGCCTCCTCAAGGGGAAGGCCAAGACGCTCCATGATGATTTTCGGGGCGGTGGTGTTGGTGCCGACGTCGATTCCCACGTGGCACATTATGCCGAGGAAACAGAGCAGGATGAACGGGCGGCCAAGCAGGCGCAGGCATTCGCCGACTCCGGAGGCCTTGTCGGGACGCTCCTCCTCAATGGGGGTGGCGGCCAGCAATGAGATTGAAAGGAAGCTGACCACGGCGTAGATTACGAACAGCGCTCTCCACCCCAACCCAAACGTGGGGAAGACGGTGGTGGCCCCCCATGCAGCTATGATGGGGGCAAGGAAGGAGGCTATTGCTTTCACAAACTGGCCAAAGGTCAGCGTCGATGCCAGCTTGTCGCTGCTGATAAGATTCGTCACGAGCGGATTGAGCGAGGTTTGCATGATGGCATTGCCTATTCCCAGCAATGAGAACGAGACGAGCATCACCCAATAGTTGTCGCCGAAGACGGGGATCGCCAGTGAGACGGCGGTCACCACGAGACTTATAAGAACGGTGTTCTTACGTCCTATTTTGTTCATCAGCATGCCTGTCGGCACAGAGAAAATCAGGAACCAGAAGAATACGAGCGAAGGGAAAAGGTTGGCCTGCGAATCCGTGAGGCCGAGGTCTTTCTGAACGTAGTTGGAGGCAGTCCCCACGAGGTCGACAAATCCCATCGCGAAGAAGCATAGCATCACCGGGATTATCTGGAGCAGGAACGATTTCTTATTTGTCACGAGAGTTTGTGTCGCTTCCATTGTCATTAAGAGGTTAGAGTGTGGTGGGCTTCAGATTATAGACGGTCAGGTTTCTTATGTCGGCATTTCCTCCGGCTGTGGAGAACGAGATCTTGTCGTAGGGGGAGCCGGGGAAAACGAGGTTTGTCATGACAAACCGGCCGTTGTCGCCGAAGAGTTCGATTGAGGAGCGGTCGATGAAGAGTCGGAGCGAAATCTTGCCGTTGTCGGAGAAAGTCGGGGTGGTGGTGACGGCGGGGAAATCCTGGCTGAAATCGGTCACTCCGCTTTCGCGACGGTCGAACGACACGGTCTTGGCATCGACATCATAGGTCAGTTCCACTTTCTCTCCCTGTCCGTTGCTCAATACGACCGTGACTTTTTGGGCTTTCTTGGGATCAATTTCAAAATCTATCTCGCTGAGCCCGGGAATCGCGAATGATTTGGCATTCTTGCCGACTCCAATCTTCGAAGCCTTCTTGAAGACGCCGTCGCGCAGCGCGTCGACTTCCGGCGAAGGGGCGGATGAGGCGTAAATCTGTCCGTCGGAAGCCTTGAAGAGACCCACCTCACGCGGGAGGGTGTTGGCGCTTCGGAATTGCATTGTGGGCACTTCAGTGGCATATTGCCAGTTGCTCATCCAGCCGATTACGGTGCGGCGATTGTCGGGGGTGTCGCTGAAGCTGACGGTGGCGTAATGGTCTTTGCCGTAGTCCATCCATTTTGTAGGCACTTTCCCATCCTTGTCGAGGTCGGGCGTGAACGTCTTTCCGTCGAAATCGCCGATAAAATACTGCGTGGCGCTGCCACCGAAAGGACCTCCGGGATTGATGTTGCATATGAGCATCCATTTTTCGGTGTCAGTGCCGCTGACCGGCAGCTTGAAAAGATCGGGGCATTCCCAGACCCCGTCCTGAGCTCCGAGGCCCTTGCCGAAAGCGCTTTGGAGAGTCCAGTTTTTCAGGTCGGGGGAGGTGAAGAAGAGCATCTCATGGTCGAGGGCGTGGGCGAGGGACAGATTCCATTCCCCCGTCTTCTCATTCCAGAACATGTTGGGGTCGCGGGCCTCGCTTTCAAGGGTGATGATGGGATTTCCGGGATATTTCTCGAAAGTCTCGCCATTGTCATTGCTGTGGGCCATGCTTTGCATCTGGCTTGTCGCGGCAGAGGTGTAGAGAGCCACCACGGCATCCTTTCCGAATCCGGCCGTCCCCTCCTTGTCTACGACGCAGCTTCCGCTGAAAATGGAGCCGAGTCCGTCGGGCTCGATAGCGATGGGATGATGCTCCCAGTTCACGAGGTCGGAGGAGGAGGAATGTCCCCAGGTCATATTCTGCCATTTCGAGCCGTAGGGATTATACTGATAATAGAGGTGCCAGCGGCCATCCTTATAGAACATACCGTTCGGGTCGTTCATCCATCCGTAGAGGGGTGCATGATGGAAAGCGGGACGGAATTTCTCACGGTTTGTAGTGTCGAACGTGTCAGACACGGAGAAATTTTTCCAGCAGGCATCCTCCTTTGCCTCGCGCACGGAGGAACGGCCTTGCGAGGTCACTATATTGAGAGCCACGTCGTGGCCTTTATATTGGCTGAGATCGAACGGCACGGAGTAGTCTACTTTCGATTTTGCAAGCCTCACGTAAATTGTCTTGTCGAGCTTTCCGTCGACGAGGATGTCAACTTTGGCATCGTCGATGTTGTCTTGCACCGGCATGACGAGATATTTCCCGTCGCCCGTGACGCGCACGAGCGTATTATTGACGCCGAGGTGCTCTACTTTTACGCCCCCGTCTTCGGCAAGGGCCTCCGGAGCCGCGAAAGTCGCTCCGGAAATCATCATGGCTATCAGGCCTGAGGTCAGTTTTGTCATATCGTTGAGTTTTTTTTGAATTTGAAAATTAATAAAAACAATCTTTTTTACCTTTATGAGCGATATTGTGTCCAACCCGCTCAAAGATTTTCTGTCGTCTTACCATCACAAGTATTAATCAACCTAACCGATTGCCGGGAAGGGAGGATGCTTGACCCGCTCTTCCGAATCGGCACTGCAAAACTACAATAAATATGGCCTTGGGTGTTATAAAAAAACGTGTGATGGCTATGAATTTTGTTGCAACACACAATTTTTAATACGTAAAGCACGATTTTTACGGGGAAAATAGTTATCTTTGCCACAGCGGTTACAGTAACAGCCGTTGCCATAGAAGTTGTTTTACACAAATGAAGTTCTACGATAGAGAAATAGAGACCGAGACTTTGCGGCGTATAGATGCCACGTCGTATAGATCTTCATAGACTGGAGCAGAAGTCGCAGCATATCATATCCAAGCGCAAGGGATGGCACATCGAATATGCTGCCCTCTCGCTTGAGGACATGGGTCGCTGAAAAAATTTTTCAAAATGGCATAGTGGAGATGACAAATCACGACACAAACTCTTATTTTTTGTCCTGCCGACGTAGGATTATCGCGATTTTTATCTAATTTTGCAACTATAAGACCTCTGACGGAATTTTTACCATGACCTTGACCATGAAACAGATTTTAAATATTGTCATATGTGTCTTCGTGATGTCGCTTGCAGCCGGATGCACGAAGGATAAGGTATATAAGATAGGTGTATCCCAATGCAGCCAAGACGACTGGCGCAAGAAGATGAACGATGAAATCGACCGTGAGATAATCTCCCACGAGGATGCCGTCGTGGAGGTGCGCTCGGCCGACGACAGTAGCGAAAAGCAGATAGAAGACATCCGTTATTTCGCTGACAACAGGTTTGATATCATCATCGTCTCCCCCAACGAGGCCGCACGCCTGACCCCCGTGATAAAGGAGATACACGACAGGGGTATCCCCGTCATGATATTCGACCGCAACATCAACGGCGACAGCTATACGGCGCGTATCGGCGTTGACGACGAAGGGATAGGGCAGGCCGCCGCCCACTATGCCATCCATCTTCTCGGCGACGATGCCAAGGCTATCGAAATATTCGGGCTGCCCGGCTCCACCCCCGCCGAAGACCGCCACAAAGGCTTCACCGAAGAATTCACGTCCCACGGCGGAAGCGTGCTCGCCAGCGTTCCGGGCAATTGGAGACAGGAGGACGCGGAGCCATTGGTAGATTCTCTCCTTAATATATATCCCGACATCGACCTTATTTATGCCCACAACGACCGCATGGCCATCGGAGCCTCGGAAGTGGCGAAACGGCACGGTTTGCGCGACAAAATCAAGATAATTGGCATCGACGCAGCTCCCAATATCGGAATCAGGGCCGTGGCCGACAGCGTGATCGACGCCACATTCCTTTATCCAACGGAGGGCCACCGCCTGATCAAGACTGCCCTCGCGATTCTAAAGGGGGAACCCTACAAGAAAAACGTGCAGCTTCCGGCATCATCGGCAGTGGACCTTACCAACGCCGACATCCTTCTTCTCCAGAACGAAACCCTTCTTCAGGAGACTGACAAGATGAAGGAACTAAAGACAAGAATCGACGACTATTGGGCTCAACATTCCTCCCAGACCTCCCTTTTCTATGCCAGCATCGCCATCATCATCCTTCTTTTCGGGGTGGCTTTTCTTTTGCTCCGCGCCTACTGGCAGCACAGCCGCCATCAAAAGGCTTTGCTCGAACAAAACAAGCTTCTCGAAGAGCAGCGAGACACTGAAAAGCAGCTCAACGAGAAACTCCGCGAGGCCACGCAGTCGAAGCTCGTATTCTTCACCAACGTCTCCCACGACCTGCGCACCCCGCTGACTCTGATTTCCGAACCCGTGGAGCAGCTTGCCACAGCCGACAATCTCACCCCTCAGCAACACACCCTCATAAAGATAGCAGACAAGAACGTCAAGATTCTTCGCCGGCTCATCAACCAGATTCTCGATTTCCGGAAATACGAGAACGGCAAGCTCGACTTGCGGCTGACCGAGACAGACATAATCGGCTCTCTCCACGACTGGATGGAATCATTCCACTCCCTGGCCCGCAAAAGAGACATCCGGCTGACTCTCGACGCGCCCCAGGACGGCCAACTGAAACTGGCCATCGACCCGGAGAAGATTGAGCGCGTCTTTTTCAACATCGTCTCCAACGCCTTCAAGCATACCCCCGACAACGGAGCGATATCCGTGGCGTGCCGGCAGGATGGCAGCGACATTATCCTGAAAATCAGCGATACGGGGGATGGCATAAGCAGCCGCGACCTCGGAAATATCTTCGATCGTTTCTATCAGGTGGACCGCGTCAACCCCAACGGCTCGGGAATAGGTCTGTCGCTCGCCAAGGCATTCGTGGAGCTTCACGGCGGCTCAATCTCCGTGGAGAGCACGGAAGGGAAGGGCTCTACCTTCACCGTCAGACTGCCCATAAGGCACGTAGAGGAAACAGCCACTGAGAGCGAAAAAAGAATCAGCGAGAGCGAAGTGGAGGCTGAGCTCAACCCGATTGAGACTGAGGCCGTTTTCGACGATGGGAAGCCCGTGCTCCTCGTAGTTGACGACAACAGCGACATCCAAAAGCTTATCCGCGAGCTGCTTGGCTCGGGCTACAACGTAATCACGGCCTCCAACGGGAAAGAGGGGGTCAGGATGGCGGTCAAATACGTGCCCGACCTCATTGTCTGCGACGTGATGATGCCCGTCATGGACGGGTTGGAATGCTGCAGGAGGATAAAGACAGAACTCTCCACCTCCCACATCCCGGTGCTGATGCTGACGGCCTGTTCGCTCGACGAGCAACGCATCCAGGGCTATGACAGCGGGGCCGACGGCTATCTCTCGAAGCCATTCAACACGGCCGTGCTGAAGGCGCGCTGCGAGAGCCTTATCGCCAACCGCAAACGCATAAAGGAGCTATGGCAGACGAAGACAGCTGGCGGAATTAAGGAGAAAGAAGACAAGCCAGACCGCAAGGCATTACCGAAATCGGATATCGACAACGAGTTCTACAACCGTTTCCTTGACATCCTTAATGCAGATATAGGAAATCCGGATCTAAACGTTGACAAGATTTCCACCATGATGGGACTTGAGCGTTCGCAATTCTACCGCAAGATAAAGGCCCTTACGAATTATTCTCCCGTGGAGCTTATACGTCGTCTGCGGCTCAAAAAGGCGCGCACTCTCCTGACCTCGACAGAAAAATCAGTGAGCGAGATTGCATATGAGATAGGCTTCTCCACTCCGGCGTATTTCTCCAAATGCTACCGCGAGGCATATGGAGAAACCCCCACCGAAGCGAGAAGCAAAATCATGAAATAAATATCAAAAAAAGCGCATGGCGACATGGCCGACTCCTGGAAAAACGGGGCCGGCCATGCTTTTATAGATATATATAAGGCGGTTTTATGATAAAATCCGTGCATATACTATAAAAAATCGTGTGTTGCGTGATTTTTGATAGTCTCCCCAACATCATTTATATGCAGTCAGGCATCCCGCAGCTAATTTTGCGACAGAAAACGATGCCCATTGGCATTCGCTCCACATACAGACCAAGAAAACTAAACAGAAACCAATAACAACAAACACATGAAAAAATCAATCCTGACAGCATTGATGCTATTCCTCTCCGCAATAGCGACGCAGGCACAGAACATCACTGTGCATGGAACGGTGCTTTCCAAGACAGACAACGAGCCCCTGATAGGAGCATCCGTGCTCTGCCCTGAGAACAAGGCCGGAGCCGCCACCGACATCGACGGCAATTTCGAAATCTCCGTGCCCGAGGGCGCCACCCTTAAAATCTCTTATGTGGGCTACCTTACCCAGGAGGTGAAGGCTGCCCCACAACTGACGGTCTATCTCGCAGAAAACTCAGAGCTTCTCGACGAAGTGGTCGTCGTGGGCTACCAGACCGTCCGCAAGGCCGATCTTACGGGCGCCGTATCGGTGGTCTCCACAAAAGCCCTTGAGACCTCGGCCGACACCGACCCCATGCGCGCGCTCCAAGGAAGAGTGCCGGGCATGACCGTGACCGGCAACGGCTCACCGAGCGGCACAGGCTCCGTCAGGATTCGCGGTATCGGCTCTTTCAACGCCTCGCAGGATCCCCTTTTCGTGATTGACGGAGTCCCCACGACGGCTACCCTCAATTCGCTCAACCCCAACGACATTGAAAGCATGCAGGTGCTGAAAGACGCAGCCTCCGCCTCTATATATGGTTCGCGCGCGGCCAACGGTGTCATCATCATCACCACAAAGAAAGGGAAAGCTTCGCAAGGCGGCAAAATCAACGTCAGCCTCTCGGCCAACCTGACAGCCCAGTTCTATTCCTCCCAAGCCACGATGAAGCTACTCAACACCCCCGGATATGCCACGGCCATGGCTCAGGCAGCCATGAACGACGGAATCGACCCCGTTGCCTACGCCTCAAGCTACGGTCTTAACCTCAACGCCCCCAACGGATATCCCATCAAGGTCTACGACATCGCCAACGGAAAATACGTGGACTACACCGTCGACGGACGCTACGACGGATTCATCAACGCGAAGAAGACCATGAGAATGTCGGATACCGACTGGCTCGACGAAATCTCCCGGACCGGGTTCTCTCAAAGCTACGACGCCTCCGTCTCCTCCGCCAACGACCGCGGAAGCATGATGTTCTCACTCGGCTACCGCAACAACACAGGCATACTCAAATATACCGACTTCGAAAACATCTCAGCCCGCATGAACTCTTCGTTCAACATCAGCAGGGTCGTATCGGTAGGGGAGAACTTCACCCTGACCTACACGAAGCAGGTGGATTGCCAGCCAATGGAGAACGCCCTGAAGATGCCTACGATCATTCCAGTCTTCGAGACCGACGGCACGACCTACGCCGGCCCCGTCGGCAGCATGGCCGACCGCCAGAACCCTCTCCGCGAACTCGCCTTCAACAAAGACAACGCGCTCAACGTGTGGCGCCTCTTCGGAAACGCATATATCGACATAAAGCCCGTCAACGGTCTTCTCCTGCGAAGCAATTTCGGCCTTGACTACGACGCCGCGTTCATCCATTCCTATCGCTATACCTTCCATAGCGACATCGTCAACAACGACACCAACGCCACGACCCTCTCCCAGGCCAACGACAGCAAATGGACCTGGAGCAACACCGCCAACTACAACTTCACTCTCAACGACGCCCACAATTTCACCATCCTCGCCGGCATGGAGATGTTCCGCCAAAGCCGCATAGATTTCTCCGGATATAATGAGGACTACGACATCGAAACGCCAGACTATATGTATCCCGATGCCTCTACGGGCGTAGAGAAGTCTACGGGCAACAAATCGGCCTATTCGCTCATATCCTTCTTCGGCAAGGTAGACTACAACTGGAAGGACCGCCTTCTCGCATCCTTCACGATCCGCCGCGACGGTTCATCCCGCTTCGGACGCAACAACCGCTACGGAACGTTCCCAGCAGCCACTCTCGGCTACCGTATCTCAGAGCATATCAACAAATCCTGGCTCAACGACCTGAAACTGCGCCTCTCCTGGGGCAAGACCGGCAACCAGGCCATCTCCAACACGGCCCGCTACGCCCTCTACGTCGCCGACTATGGCAACGACCGCGTCACCTCCACCGCCTACGACCTTCTCCTCCAGCAGAGCGGAATCTTCCCCTCGGGCTACATCGCCAGCCAGACCGCCAACGACAACCTGAAATGGGAAACCACCATACAATATAACGCCGGCGTAGACTACAGCTTCCTCAACGACCGTCTCTACGGCTCGATCGACGGATATATCAAAGACGTGAAGGATATGCTCATAACCCCGGCCTACCTCGGGGCGATGGGTGAGGGCGGCGCTTCCTGGCTCAACGGGCCGTCGCTGCGCAACGTCGGTATGGAATTCATCGCCGGATGGCGCGACGAACTCGCCTGCGGGCTGACCTACCGTGCCTCTCTCAACTTCGACTTCTTCCGCAACAAGGTGACCTACCTTCCCAACACCACCACCGGCTCCTACGCCCACACCACGACCGAGAATCTCGTACAGTCGCGCCAGCCCTACGGCTCAAGGGTGGGATACGTCTTCGACGGACTCTTCCAGAACCAGGCTGAGGTGGATGCCTACGGGCAAGACAACGCCCGCGTCGGAGGCATGAAGTATGCCGACCTCGACGGCGACAAGAAAATCACTCCCGCCGACCAGACCTGGATCTACAATCCCGTGCCCGACCTTTCGTTCGGACTCAACGTGGAGCTTGCCTACAAGAACTTCGATTTCCAGATGTTCTGGCAGGGTGTGCTCGGGCAGGACGTCTACAACGACCAGAAATTCCAGACCGACTTCTGGAGCGTGACCGACGCCGGAAGCAACAAGGGCGACCGTGTGCTCGACGCTTGGCTCCCCAACGTCAACACCTCCTCCAAAATCCCCATGCTGACCACCAACAACAAGGGCGACGAGGGAAGGGCCTCCTCCTATTTCGTTGAAAACGGCTCCTACGCCAAGCTGCGCACCCTCCAGATCGGCTACAACCTTCCGGAAAAGATTCTCTCGAAGCTACGCATGACCAAAGCCCGCGTCTACCTCTCCGGCCAGAACCTCCTGACCCTGAAGAGCAGCTCCCTGACATGCTCCGACCCCGAGAACGCAAACTGGGCATATCCTATCCCGACATCCTTCTCCTTTGGATTCCAACTTGATTTCTAAACCCTTTCACCACTCACCGACATGAAAAAACTACATAAATATATAATCGCGGGCATGGCCTTCGCAATGGCTTCCTGCAACGATTTTATCGACGTGCCCCCGACGGGGGTAATCGACGGCGAACTCGCCTATTCCCAACCCGACAAGATGGTCAACGCTGCCTATGCCTCGCTTGGCGACTGCTGGTTTGAATATCCTTTCAACCTCTGGCCTTACGGCGACCTCGGGTCGGACGACTGCCTGAAAGGGGGCGGCGGCACCACCGACACCGGCTACCACCCGATGGAGATATGGTCGACCCTGACCTCCACTCCCGGCGAACTCGACCAGCTTTGGTATCGCCTCTACTGCAACATCTCGCGTTGCAACCGCGCCCTGACCGCCCTTGAGCAGTATGGCGAGGAAAAGCTCGGTAAGGAGATTGCGGCGCAGCGCGTAGGGGAGGTGCATTTCCTGAGGGGTCACAGCTATTTCAAGCTTCTGACGATGTTCCGCCAGATTCCCTGGATCGACAAGGCCGTGTTTGAAAACAGCACCCATGAGCAGGTGCGCAACAACGAGTTTACGTATGAGGAGCTGTTCGGGAAGGTCATCAATGAGTTTGAGCTTGCCTACGAGGCCCTTCCCATGGAGGTCACCGACGGCGGAGGCAGGGCCAACAAGGTGGCAGCTGCCGCTTATCTCGCAAAGTGCTATCTCACAATCGCCTGGGGCGACGGCTACGAGGAGAGCAATGGTCTCGGCTTCATCAAGCCGGAATATATGGAGAAGGTGGTGGAATACACCGATGTCGTGACCAAGTCGCGCTATGGCTATCTTGAGGATTTCGGCGACATTTTCCTTCCCGAATACAAAAACAGCAAGGAATCGGTCTTCGCCGTGCAGACCTCGCAATACACTGAAGACAACACACGCTTCGGAAGGGCCAACTGGTCGAACACCCTCAACGGCTGCTGGGGAATGTGGTCGTGCGGCTGGGATTTTCACAAGCCTTCGCAAAACCTTGTCAACGCCTACAAGACTGAGAACGGCCTGCCGATGTTCGACGACTACAACGAGAGCAACGCATATCCCGTCAGCGGCGAGGTCAATTCTCAGAAATGGGATCCGCGCCTTTTCCACACGGTCGGTATGCCGACGTTCCCCTACAAGTATGAGGCTGAGTATATGATGACCAAGGGAAATTCCCGCACGCCCAACACGTATGGCTACTACACGTCGCTCAAGGACGTGCCTCAACGGAGCGGAGGGGAGACCTTTGAAGGGTCCTGGCAGGCATTCGCGATGAACGACTACGTGTTCCGCTTCACAGACGTGATGCTCATGCGTGCCGAGGCTTTGATCGAGCTCGGCAGACTACCTGAGGCTGGCGAAATCATCAACGATATCCGCCGACGTGCCGCCAATTCTATCGACAAGCACATATCCTATGCTAAGGATTTCTGCGAGATCGCTCTTTATCCCGACTCTTATTTCTCCACGAAGGAGACGGCAAGGGAATGCCTGCGCTGGGAACGTCGCCTGGAGATGGCTATGGAGAGCAGCCGCTACTTCGACCTTCGTCGCTGGGGCATAGCCTCGAAGGTGCTCAACGCATATTTTGCCACAGAGCAGCATGCAAGCTACGACGGCATCCAATACGGGCAATACTACAAAGACGCCCACTACACGGCCGGCAAGAACGAGTTCTATCCGATCCCCTACAACCAGCTCTTCTACGTCCCGGGCCTCTACGTTCAGAACAAGGGCTACAATTAACAA
>Ga0137297_11124_pt1 | contig 16345 bp, 23 predicted proteins | sample RamsorincwithD2O_FD_97191 | JGI IMG/M metagenome (GOLD analysis project Ga0137297, IMG submission 97191) | Mouse cecal microbial communities from Vienna, Austria - Mucin amended with D2O | ecosystem: Host-associated > Mammals > Digestive system > Large intestine > Cecum | place: Austria: Vienna... | reverse complement strand
CTAAAATACAAGATGTGGAGATGGATATAAGAGGAAGAGATTTAAGTTCAGGTCTTCCAAAAACTATAACAATACGTTCTAGTGAAATGCTAGAAGCACTTATTGAGCCGGCAATGGCAGTAGTAGATGCTGTACATTCAGTATTAGAACGTACACCGCCAGAACTTATTGCAGATATTAGTGATAAGGGAATATATATGACAGGTGGAGGAGCATTAGTAGATGGTTTAGATAAACTTATACAAGAGAAGACAGGAATTAATGTAATGATAGCTAATGATACTGTGTCATGTGTAGCAATTGGTACAGGAAAAGCATTAGATGATTTAGATACACTTGATAATGTTAAGAAGAAAAAATAGTTCGAACTAAAATACTAGAGGAGAAAGTAATCAAAAATGGAAAAAAAGGTAGCAATATACACACTTCGGTTGCAAAACTAATCAATATGAGTCAAATGCAATAATCCAAGAATTTATAAAAAATGGATATAAAAAAGTAGAATTTGATGAAAAAGCAGATGTGTATATAGTAAATACATGCACAGTTACAAATATGTCTGATAGGAAATCAAGGCAGGTATTAAGAAGGGCAAAAGGTCATAATAAAGAAGCGATACTTGTTGCAACAGGATGTTATGTGCAAGTTGCTAAAGAAAATTTAGAAGAAATTGAAGAAATAGATATAATACTTGGAAACAATGAGAAAAAGGATATAGTAAGATATGTAGAAGATTTTGACAAAAAGAGAAAAGAAAAAGTAACAGATATATCAAAAAAACAAGAGTATTTAGAATTTGGTATGACGGTTTATACAGAGAAAACAAGGGCAGTTATAAAGGTGCAAGATGGGTGTGATAATTTTTGCTCATATTGTATAATTCCATTTGCAAGAGGGAGAATTAGAAGCAGAAAATTAGAAAATGTAATAAGTGAGATAAAAGAGATTGTAAGACGAGGAATAAAAGAGGTAGTGCTTACAGGGATACAAATTGCGCATTATGGTAGAGATTTAGATGGAGATATAAGATTAATAGATTTACTAGAAGAGATAAACAAAATAGAAGGTTTAGAGAGAATAAGGATAGGCTCATTAGAACCAAGACTTTTGACAGAAGAATTTATAGATAGATTAAAAAAATTAGAAAAGATGTGTCATCATTTTCATTTATCTCTTCAAAGTGGATGTACAGAAACTTTAAAAAGAATGAATAGAAAATACACTAGAGAAGATATATTAGAACTTGCAAAAAGGCTTAGAGAGAATTTTGAAGATGCAATATTAACAGCAGACATTATTGTAGGGTTTCCTCGGCGAAACAGAAGAAGAATTTTCTGTAACTTATGAAACTTTAAAAGAAATTAAATTATATAAAATTCATGTTTTTATGTATTCTGTAAGACAAGGAACGCGTGCTGCAAATTTTGAAAATCAAGTTTTGCCAGAAATAAAAGAAAAAAGAAGTAAAATACTTTTAGATTTTTCAAACGAAGTACAAAAAGAGATAAATGAAAGTTATGTGGGGAAAAAAGTTAAAGTCTTAGTAGAAGAGAGACAAGGAGATGTATATAAAGGGCATACTGCAAATTATATTCAGGTTATAATGAAATCACAAGAAGATATACGAAATAAAATAATAGAGATAGAGTTTAGCTGTGATTAGTAACAAAAATGAAATTATATATTGCAAAGTATAGAAAAAAGTGGTATGCTTATACCATAAAATTAATTAGAGAGAACCCTGAACTTGTTAAGGAAAATATAAAAAAGAAATTCCAAGAACACAAACTAGAACTTGTAGATAAAGTAATAGAATTAGATAAGTTAAGACGTGAAACATCACTTAAAGGGGATACTTTAAGGGGAGATAGAAATAAATTAAGTGAGCAAATAGGAAGTTTAATGCGTGATGGAAGAAAAGATGAGGCAGAAAAAATTAAGGCTGATGTAAAAAGAATAAATGATGAGCTTCTTGAAATAGAAAAATTAGAAGAGAAATACAAAGAAGAAGTAAACAACATTATGATGAAAATTCCTAATATTATACATGAAACAGTTCCTATTGGAAAAGATGATAGTGAAAATGTGGAAGTGCAAAAATATGGAGAACCTATAATACCAGATTATGAAATTCCATATCATGCAGAAATAATGGAAAAATTTTCTGGAATAGATTTAGATTCTGCAAGAGAAGTTTCAGGAAATGGATTTTATTATCTTACAGGAAATATTGCAAGACTTCATTCTGCAATTTTAAGTTATGCAAGAGATTTCATGATAAATAAAGGATTTACATATGCAATTCCACCATTTATGATAAGATCAGATGTTGTAACTGGTGTTATGAGTTTTGAAGAAATGGATGCTATGATGTATAAAATAGAGGGAGAAGACCTTTATTTAATTGGAACAAGTGAGCATTCAATGATAGGAAAATTTAAAGGTAAAATCTTAGAGAGTGAAAAAATGCCATATACAATGACATCATATTCACCATGTTTTAGAAAAGAAAAGGGTTCTCATGGAATCGAAGAAAGAGGAGTATATAGAATACACCAATTTGAAAAACAAGAAATGATAGTAGTATGTGAGCCAGAAGACAGCTATGAGTGGTATGATAAAATGTGGTCATATACAGTAGAGTTATTTAGAAGTTTGGATATACCAGTTCGTACACTTGAGTGTTGCTCAGGAGATTTAGCAGACTTAAAAGCAAAAAGCGTAGATGTTGAGGCTTGGAGCCCAAGACAGAAAAAGTATTTTGAGGTTGGAAGCTGCTCAAACCTTACAGATGCACAAGCTAGACGTCTTGGAATTAGAATAAAGAAAAAGGGCGGAAAAGAAACATATTTTGCACATACTTTAAATAATACAGTAGTTGCTCCACCACGTATGTTAATTGCTTTCTTAGAAAATAATTACCAAGCAGATGGAACAGTTAAAATACCAAAAGTGTTACAATCATATATGGGAGGACTAGAAAAGCTCGGATAGGCTCAAACAATAATTGTACTACTTGTTTCTTGTTCGAGCAGGAAATTAGTATGATTTATTTATTATTCGAGCAGAAGGAGAAGAGATGATAGTAAAAAATCCAAAATTTGAAATATCAGCAGTAAGTAAAAAACAATATCCAAATAATAATTTGCCAGAAATAGTACTTGCTGGTAAATCTAATGTACGGAAAATCATCATTTATAAACACTCTAATAAATAGGAAAAGTTTAGCAAGGACTAGTAGTGAGCCACGGGAAGACAAGGCAAATAAATTTTTATAACATAGATGAAAAGTTTTATTTTGTTGATTTGCCCGGTTACGGGTATAGTAAAATGTCAAAAAAAGAGCAAGAGCAGGTAGGCAAATTTATAGAAGAATATTTATTCTCAAGAGAAAATATTTCTTTGATTGTACTAATTTTGGATATAAGGCATAAGCCTACGGAGAATGACAAAATGATGTATGAATATATAAAGAGTACAAATAAGCCATATTTGATAGTTGCAAATAAAGCTGATAAAATTGCAGTAACCAAGGTAGATGCAAGCGTTTTAGAAATAAAAAAAGAGCTTTGTTTAGGGGAAAGTGAAGTGATTATTCCATTTTCTGCAGAAAGAAAAATATATACAGAAAATGCATGGAAAAACCTTGGATATCCTAATTAATTACGAAAGGAAAGAGAAAAACTGTGAAACTTGGTGCAGATAACGAAACACTAGCAGAAAATAGAGTGCTAATTTTATACATATTATCATTATTAGAAGAAGCAGTAAATAATAGTGCATTATATAAATTAGTTTTATCAATACAGGATATGAATTACTTTTACTTTCAACAATTTTTATTAGATTTAGAAGAAAACAAATATATAGTAGATTATGAAAAAGATGATGGTACAGTTTATGAGATAACAGAAAATCGGAAGAAGTACGTTAAATTTAACAATTGATATGCTTCCTCGGAATTATTAAACAAAAGGTAGATTCAAAGCTAAAAGGAGAACTTAGGGAAATTAGAAATGAATCAGCAATTAGAGCAGAATTTATCCCACTTAGTGAAAAAGAGTTTATTGTAAAATGTAAAATTATTGAAAATAATGTTATTATATTTGAAATTCAAACACTTGCAAACTCTAGAGAACAAGCGGTTAAAATTGTACAAAATTGGGAAGAAAATACTGGAGAAATATATCCAAAAGTTATTGAGTTGTTAAATAGAGAACGACAAAACGAAGTTGAAGAACAAATAGATTTTTTAGAGAAGGAAGGAGAATAGTATGGCAGATAAACAAGAATTTGTAAAAGATATTGCAAATATAGATGAAGAGTTTGCAAATTGGTATACAGATATAGTCATAAAAGCAGATTTAGCAGATTATACAGATACAAAAGGGTGTATTGCAATTAAACCTTATGGTTTTGCAATATGGGAAAATATTAGAAATTATGCAGATAAATTATTTAAAGAGTCAGGAGTAGAAAACATATATTTACCAATGCTTATACCAGAAAGTTTGCTTCAAAAGGAAAAAGACCATGTAGAAGGATTTGCACCAGAGGTAGCTTTTGTTACAGAAGCAGGTGGTAAGAAATTAGATGAAAAGTTATGTATAAGACCTACATCTGAAACAATGTTTTCAACACTTTACTCAAAATGGCTTAAATCATGGAGAGATTTACCAATGGTATATAATCAATGGTGTAGTGTATTAAGATGGGAAAAGGAGACAAGACCATTTTTGCGCTCTCGTGAATTTTTATGGCAAGAAGGACATACAATTCATGAAACAGAAAAAGAAGCTGTTGAAAGAACAATGCAAATGCTTGAAATATATGAAAAAGTTGTAGAAGAATTGCTTGCAATTCCAGTACTTAAAGGTAAGAAGACTGAAAGTGAAAAATTTTCTGGAGCAGAAGATACATACACAATAGAAACACTTACAAGAGATGGAAGGGCATTACAATCAGGAACTTCACATTATTTTGGACAAAACTTTACAAAACCTTTTGAGGTAAAATTCCAAAATAGAGAAGGTAAAGAAGAATATGCATATCAAACATCTTGGGGAATTAGTACAAGACTAATGGGAGCACTTATTATGGCACATGGTGATGAAAGAGGGTTAAAGCTTCCACCAAGAGTTGCACCAATTCAAGTAAAAATAATACCAATTGCAATGCATAAAGCAGGCGTTTTAGAAAAAGCCGAAGAATTAAAGGAAGTTTTGAAAAAGGAATTTAGAGTAGAGGTTGACAGTAGAGAGCAAGTTACACCAGGATTTAAGTTTAATGAATGTGAACTAAAAGGAATTCCATTAAGAATTGAAATAGGACCAAGAGATATAGAAAATGGAAAATGCATAATTGTTAGAAGAGATACTTTAGAAAAGAAAGAAATAGAACTTGCAAATCTAGAAAGCGAAGTAAGAAAAGGTTTAGAAGATATACAAAAAAACATGTATGATATGTGTAAGAAAAGACTAGAAGAAAAGACACAAGTTGCATATACACTAGAAGAATTTGAAAAGAAGATAAATGATAACCAAGGTTATATTAAGGCAATGTGGTGTGGAGACAATGAGTGTGAGGAAAAAATAAAAGAACTTACAGGAGCACGTTCAAGATGTATACCTTTTGAAGAAGAACATTTATCAGACACATGTGTGTGTTGTGGAAGGCAAGCAAAGCATGAGGTGTATTGGGGACGCCAATATTAAAATTCGAGCGATAAGCACTATCTGGCGTTGTTGCTACTCGATAAATTTCACATCAACGTGCACCAGCACGCCTCTGTGAACATTTATCTCGCGTGCCTAGCCATATAGCACTTCTAGCTCGAATTTAGATAAATAAAGAATGTAGATAAATAGAAAAGGGATGAAGCAGTAACAACGACGCAAGATGGGGCTTATCGCCTTAATGGAGGTAATAATGGAAATAATAGATGGACGAGCTCTTGCACAAAACGTAAGAGAGAATTTAAAAGCAGAAGTTGAAGAACTAAAAAAGGATGGAATAATACCTAAATTTGCAGTAATTCTTATTGGAAATGATAAAGCTTCTCTTACGTATGTAAAAAGTAAAAATAAGGCTTGTAAAGAACTTGGAATAGAATATGAAGAAATATTACTTGGTGAAGAAACGACTATGCAAGAATTATTAGACATAATAGATGAACTAAATGGAAGAAAAGATATATCTGGCATTTTGCTTCAAAGCCCAATACCACCACACCTAGATATAAATGAGGCATTTAGAAGAATAAATCCTAGTAAAGATGTGGATGGGTTTAATCCATATAATGTTGGAAAGCTTTGCTTAAATCAAGATACATTCGTATCTTGTACACCTTATGGAATAATGAAGATATTTGAAGCATATGACATTCCTTTAGATGGAAAAAATGCAGTAGTTATAGGAAGAAGTAATATTGTTGGAAAACCAATGTCACTTAGTTTACTTAACAGAAATGCAACAGTTACAATTTGTCACTCAAAAACAAAGAACTTAAAAGAACTTACAAGAGAGGCGGATATAGTAATTGCAGCAATAGGTAAAAAGCATTTTGTTACTGAGGATATGATAAAGGAGCGGAGCAGTTGTAATAGATGTAGGAATAAATAGGACTGATGAGGGAATATTTGGAGATGTAGATTTTGAAAATGTAAAAAGTAAAACTTCGTTCATTACGCCAGTACCTGGGGGGGTAGGGCCAATGACAGTTGCAATGCTTATGACTAATATTGTAAAGGCTGCAAAACAAAAAGTATTAAATTAAGTTAGATATATAATTTAAGGTTTAGAGAGATTTTATACATTTTATGTATAAGGTCTCTTGTTTTACTTTGAAAGAAGGTGAGAAAATGAAAGTAATAGAAATTGGAGCTGAAAGTTACCCTAAAAAGCTTTTAAACATATATGATATACCAAAAAAGCTATATGTAATTGGAAATGAAAAGATACTAAACGATTTTGGAATAGCCATTGTTGGTACAAGAAATGCAAGCAAATATGGACAGGAAATAACAAAGTCTCTAGCATATGGACTTGCCAAACAAGGGGTTTGTATAATAAGTGGGTTAGCAAGAGGAATAGATACAGCTGCACATACAGGGGCACTTATGGCGAAAGGTAAAACTATTGCAGTACTTGGAAGCGGATTTGGAAATATTTATCCAAGAGAAAATACAGAGCTTATCTTAAATATAATAAATCATGGAGGAGCAATAATTACTGAGTACAATGTAAATGAAAAACCATTACCTCAAAATTTTCCAAGGAGAAATAGAATAATAAGTGGGTTAAGTGAAGGGGTAGTTGTAACAGAAGCGGGAGAAAGAAGCGGCAGCTTAATTACAGCAGATATTGCTTTAGAACAAGGAAAGGAGGTGTTTGCAGTTCCGCGGAAATGTACTATCGAAAACTTCAAAAGGTACAAATGCACTAATAAAACAAGGTGCAAAACTTACAGAGAATATATTTGATATCTTAGAAGAATATATAGGTTAAAATTAATTTATATATTATCAAAAAGCTTGATTTGGTTTTACAGTTATGGTAATATAGAGATATCCATTGAAAGGAGGTGAAAAGTATGAAAGATGAACAATTTGAGATATTAGTATCATTGATTAATGAAACAAAAGAAGATATAAGAGATGAAACAAAAGAGCAGTATGATACATTAGTATCATTGATTAGCAAAACAAAAGAAGATATAAGAGATGAAACAAAAGAGCAGTATGATACATTAATATCATTGATTAGCGAAACAAAAGAGGACATAAGAGAGGAATTTAGAGAAGGTTTTGAAGATGTAAAAACTGAACTAAGAGGTGAATTTAGAGAAGGTTTTGAAAATGTAAAAACTGAACTAAGAGGTGAATTCAGAGAAGGTTTTGAAAATGTAAAAACTGAACTAAGAGGTGAATTCAGAGAAGGTTTTGAAAATGTAAAAACTGAACTAAGAGGTGAATTCAGAGAAGGTTTTGAAAATGTAAAAACTGAACTAAGAGGTGAATTCAGAGAAGGTTTTGAAAATGTAAAAACTGAACTAAGAGGTGAATTCAGAGAAGGTTTTGAAAATGTAAAAACTGAACTAAGAGGTGAATTCAGAGAAGGTTTTGAAAATGTAAAAACTGAACTAAGAGGTGAATTCAGAGAAGGTTTTGAAAATGTAAAGACTGAACTAAGAGGTGAATTTAGAGAAGGTTTTGAAGATGTAAAGACTGAACTAAGAGGTGAATTTAGAGAAGGTTTTGAAAATGTAAAAACCGAAATAAGAGAGGAATTTAGAGAAGGCATTGAAGATGTAAAAACCGAATTAAGAACTGAATTCAGAGAAGGATTTGAAGACGTAAAAATTGAATTAAAAACCGAATTCAAAAAAGAATTGAAAGACACGAAAGACGACATAAGAGGTGAATTCAAAAAAGACTTAACCGAATTGAGAATAACTGCCAAAAAAGACTTAGACAGTACAAAGAACGAGTTAAGAATGGAAATTGAAGAACAAATGGATAATTTGAGAGAAGATATAAAAACTGAAAGTAAAAAGAACTCAAGAGAACACCAGATGATTATAGATACCATAGAAAATAGGTATAGTGATTTGGATAATAAAACAGCAAAATTAGCAGAAAAAGTAGATTTTTTATATAAAACTACTGGTATAAAAACTAAAGATAGAAAAAATAATGTAGAATACTAGACTACAATGGTCTTAAATAATTTTTTCTTTTGCAAAAATCTTTGCAAAATTTAATGGGGGCAATAGATGCCTTATAAATGGGTATTAAAACAGTATCTGTTTATAAGGCATCTATTAAATTGGAAATTCGTCAGATTTATGCAAATCAAACTTTTCTACCCATATATTGACAAAAGTAGAAAAATATTGTATAATTTACCCTAGTGTGTATCATACTAAATGTATGATAAGGATGAGATTTTAAACAAACAAATGCTGTGTTTGTGATAAAGAAATTTATTTGTTGAACGGGAAATAAAATGAAATAACAAAGGGCGTTTATACGCTTTATTCCGACATGCAAAAATAGAAAGGAATGGAAAATAGAAAAATGACAAATGCAAAAGAAAACATGGATGAAAAATCACCTGCTATAAAAAAGAGAAGAGAAGTAAAGAGCAAGGTAGAAAACAAAAATGTTAAAACTAATGAAAAAAATAAGACAAAAAGGATAGATACAAAAAAGGTTAGTAAAAAGCCAAAAGAAAATACAAATAAAAATCAAAAAGAAAAGAGAAATCAAAAGCAGAATATTCAAAGTGCAAAAAATGAAATGCAAAATAAAAATAAAAGTACAAGGAGAACAAAAAGAAATAGTAAAAATGGATTTGAAGAAGTTAGAATGAAAAAATCTCCGCTAAAAATAATACCACTTGGTGGGCTTCTAGAAATAGGAAAGAACATAACAGTTTTTGAATATGAAGATGAAATTATTATAGTAGACTGTGGACTTGCTTTTCCAACAGAAGATATGCTTGGAGTAGACTTAGTTGTAGCAGATACAACATACCTAGAAAGAAACAAAGACAAAATAAAGGGACTAGTTATAACACATGGTCATGAAGACCATATAGGAGGTATACCATATCTTTTGAGGCAAGTAAATGTGCCAATATATGCTACAAGATTCACACTTGGACTTTTAAGAAATAAGCTAGATGAACATAGATTACTAAAAAGCACAAAGATGTATGAAGTAAATCAAGGAGAAATAGTTAATTTCGGTAAATTTAAAGTAGAGTTTATTAGAACATCACATAGTATACCAGATGCAGTAGCGTTTGCGATAGAAACACCAATAGGTACAGTTGTGCATACTGGAGACTTTAAAATTGATTATACACCAATAGATGGTCAAAAAATCAATTTTGGAAGATTTGCAGAAATAGGTGAAAAAGGGGTAATGCTCCTTATGTCTGATAGTACAAACGCAGAAAGAAAAGGTTTTACGAAATCAGAGAGTTCAATAGGTGAAGTATTAGATGAACTATTTGCACATTGCAAGAAAAGGATTGTAGTTGCGACATTTGCATCAAATGTGCATAGGGTACAGCAAATAATAAATTCATCAGTAGAGTATGGAAGAAAAGTTGCAATATGTGGTAGAAGCATGGTAAAAATGATAGATACAGCAGTAGAACTTGGATATATGGATGTTCCTAAAAATACTATAATAGATATAGATATGATAAAGAACTACCCAGATGAAGCTTTAACAATTATTACAACTGGAAGCCAAGGAGAACCAATGTCAGCCTTGACTAGAATGGCAGCAGGAGAGCATAGAAAAGTAGAAATAACACCAAATGATTTAGTAATAATTTCTGCAAACCCTATTCCAGGAAATGAAAAATTTGTATCAAAAGTAATAGATGACCTAATGCAAATTGGAGCAGAAGTAGTATATAGCTCACTTGCAGACATACATGTATCAGGACATGGTTGCCAAGAAGAACAAAAACTTATGTTATCACTTATAAAACCTAAATATTTTATGCCAGTACATGGCGAATATAGACAACTTATAGCACATGCAGAAACAGCAGAAAAAATGGGAGTGCCACATGAAAATGTATTCATTATGAAAAACCGGAAGAGTGTTAGAAATAGGAGAAGATAGTGCTAAGATAACAGGTTCTGTACCATCAGGAAAAGTTATGGTAGATGGACTTGGAATCGGAGATGTAGGAAGTATAGTTCTAAAAGACAGACAGCATCTAGCACAAGATGGACTTATTATAGTAGTACTTGCAATAAATGGAAGCACAGGAGAAATAATTTCTGGGCCAGAAATTATTTCAAGAGGATTTGTATATATACGTGAATCAGAAAATCTTATGGAAGAAATGAAACAAGCACTAAGATATAAATTAGGAGCACTACAAGAGAATCACATTACAGATTGGGCAGTTATAAAATTAACTGTAAAAGACACATTAAGAGACTTTTTATTACAAAGAAATAGGAGGAACCCTATGGTGCTTCCTATAATTATGGAGGTATAGATTATGGACCATAAAGAATTAGCGAATTTAATATTCCCTGAAATTAAGGATAGAAGCTATTATGAAGAAAAATATCCAGCAAGAAATCTAAAAGAAGGTGCTATGGTAGTAAGATTTGCACCGAGCCCAACAGGATTTGTACACATTGGTGGAATATACACAAGTGTACTTTGCTCAAAACTTGCGAAACAAACAGATGGTGTATTCATGCTAAGAATAGAAGACACAGATCAAAAAAGAGAAGTAGAAAATGGAGTAGTAGGTATAATAGATGCCTTAAAAAAGTTTAACTTAGAACCTGATGAAGGAATGCTTAATGAAGATGATTCACATGGAGCTTATGGACCATACAAACAAAGTCAAAGAAAAGAGATATATCAATCATTTGCAAAAAATTTAATAGAGCAAAATAAAGCATATCCATGTTTTTGCAAATCAGAAGACTTAGATACAATGAGAAAAAAGCAAGAAGATGCAAAATTAAGACCACGGATACTATGGAGTGTGGGCATCTTGTAGAAATCTAGGACTTGATGAAATAGAAAAAAGAATAAAAAATGGTGATGAATATATTATAAGATTTAAGTCAGAAGGAAATGCAGAAAGAAAAATAAAACATCATGATGTAGTAAAAGGAAATATTGATTTCCCAGAAAATGACCAAGATATAGTATTAATTAAATCAGATGGACTTCCAACATACCATTTTGCACACGTCGTCGATGACTATTTAATGAGAACAACACATGTAATTCGTGGAGACGAATGGCTTTCATCACTTCCAGTACATATACAATTGTTCCAAGCACTTGGAGTAAAACTTCCCAAATATGCACATGTTGCACCAATTATGAAAGAAGAAGATGGGGCTAGAAGAAAATTAAGTAAGAGAAAAGATCCAGAAGCAGCAGTAGAGTTTTATGCAAAAGAAGGAATACCATCAGAAAGTGCACAAGAATATTTGTTAAATATTGCAAATTCAAATTTTGAACAATGGAGAAGACAAAATAAAAATGCTAGTATAGATGAATTTGAACTTGTATTAAATAAAATGAGCGTAAGTGGAGCATTATTTGACATGGTAAAACTTTTAGATATATCAAAAAATGTAATTTCAAGATATAGTAAAGAGAAAGTATATGAAGAAGTGTACAAATGGAGCACAGAATATGACCTAGATTTAAAAAAACTACTTGAAGACAATAAAGAATATAGCTTAAAAGTTTTAGGCATTGAGAGAGGCAATGAGAAGCCTAGAAAAGATATTGCAAAATGGTCAGATATAAAAGAAAATATTGAATACATGTATGATGACAGATTTTTAAGTAAAGATATAAATTATGAGTATCAAAATATCAAAGAGAAAAATGAAGTTCAAAAAGTAATTAAAACATATTTAGATAAATATTTTGATTTATCAGATGACAAACAAATTTGGTTTAACAAGATGAAAGATTTAGCAGAAGAGCTAGGTTATGCAAGAGAAGTAAAAGAATACAAACAAAATCCAGATAACTATAAAGGACATGTTGGAGATATAAGTACAGTTATCAGAATAGCACTAACAGGCAGAGCAAATACACCAGATATGTATGAAATAATGCAAGTATTAGGAAAAGAAAGTGTAGAAGCAAGATTAAATAAGGCTATAAAGGAGTAAAATGAGAAACATTAAACTTACAATTGAATATGACGGAAGTAGCTTTGGTGGTTGGCAAAAGCAACCTAATAAGTTAAATATACAAGGCGAGATAGAAAGTGCGATAAAGCTAATTACCAAAGAAGATGTAGAATTAAATGCATCCCGGGAGAACTGATTCCCGGGGTGCATAGTTTGCGGGCAAATTGCAAATTTTAAAATGGAAAACAAAATAGAATTAGAAAAACTAAAAAAGGCGTTAAATAGCAATCTTAAAAATTCTATAATCATAAAAGAGATAGAAGAAGTAGATGAAAAATTTCATTCAAGATATAATTGCAAACAGAAAACTTATAGATATGTTATAAATAATTCTGAAACAGGAAGTAGCATATTAAGAGCACTAGAGTATCATATTCCACAAAAATTAGATATAGATAAGATGAAAGAAGCAGTAAAATACTTTGAGGGAACACATGATTTTAAAGGATTTAAAGCAAGTGGAACTAGTAGTAAAAGTAGTGTAAGAACTATATATAAAGCAGAAGTCATAAAAAGAGGAGACAGAATATTAATAGAGCTAACAGGAAATGGTTTTTTATATAATATGGTTAGGATAATTGCTGGAACTTTAGTAGATGTGGGACTTCGGAAAAATAGAACCAAAAAATATACCAGATATAATAAACACAGGAGATAGGCAAAGAGCGGGAAAAACACTTCCAGCGCATGGGTTATATTTGGTAGAAGTTAAGTACGAATAATAACATTTCCTTTAAATGTTTGTCTGTGCAGGGTAGTTATCTATGATTTTTTCTAACACCTTGGTGTCGTAACCTTCAAATGTACGTGACGGCGTAGCTTAAAATGCCGGTTACTCCATTTCGCACTCGCAAAGCTCGTTTGGTCGCTTACGCGGTGTTACTCAAAAATCATAGATAACTACCCTGTATGCACTTTAAGCTTATTTAGCTGCGAATAGTAACATTTCCTCCTTTGAATTCATAATATATACAAATTGTATATATATAGTTCAAAGGAGGAATAGTATGAATTATTTGTTATTACTCTTCGCGCTACCAGTTGCAACAATCATAATTGCGAGTATATTAGAAACAGTACTTAAAAGTCCAATTGCAGTTGCACTACTTGCATTTGCAATATATTTGATTGTAGCATTTGCAGCATTTGATGCAAGCTTTTTGGTGTATGTCATACTTTACACAATATTAGCACTTGTAGCTGCTGTTATAACAAGAGTAATTTTAAACTTTATAAATGACAATGACGATGATGATGATATATGTTCAATAATTGAAAACGGCAATACAAGTAATATTAGTATGCAAAGCACAAACTGTGGATGTGGCTCTAATAATAGATATTATAGATATAGGTAAAAGGTGTTAACTCAAAAATACATTTATCAAATATCAAAATTTAAAAATGTAAAATTACTAAGGAGCAGATATGTGTAAAGTGCAGCAAAAGAGCCTTGCATAAGTTTACCTATAATATATGGTTTTATAGAAATATCAGATGATGATGTGATACTTAGTACTTGAAGCAAAATAGATACACCACCAAAACCAAGTAAGAAACTACATAAAATAATATTAAAGGAAATTGCCTTAAATGGAATTTTGGCAATTTGAGAAACTCCATTTGTAAGTTCGATAATTCCAGCAAAAAAGCCATTTACAAAGCTAGAAGGTATGTTTAAAGTTGTAAGTAAAGGAGATAAAAACATCTCTAATATATCAAAAAATTTAGTGTTATTCAAGATAGATATAATAACGCTAAAAATCATAGCAAACACACTATATTTCATTATATCTTTTTCTAAAACATTCTGTGGAATTTTGTCTAATTCCTTACCTGTAATTGCTAGTGTAGTAGGTGTTAAAATGCCGAAGTTCGTCTGCTATCGCTTTTGCAGTGTCTATATGGTCTCCTGTTATCATAACTGTTTTTATTCCTGCCTTTTTACATGTAGCTATTGCTTGTTTTACTCCTTCTCTTGGTGGATCTATCATACCCACTAATCCTACAAAAATAAGGTCTTTTTCTATTTCTCCTTGTTCAATTTTACTTGGCATTTTTTCTATGTCAAGATAAGCTACTGCAAGTACTCTTAAAGCTTTATTTGCCATATTTGAATTTTTATTTAGGATAATGTCTTTATCTCTTAATTCTATTTTTCTTATTTCTCCATTTATGTTTATTTTTGTACATCTATTTAATAAGACATCAACAGCCCCTTTTGTAATTATCCTATATTTATCTCCGTACTTTATGTATAGTTGTCATTAATTTTCTATCTGAATCAAATGGAATTTCTCCTATTCTTTCCATGTCTTTATATAGATTTTCTTTGTTAATTCCATATTCTAAAGCTTTTATTACTATTGCATTTTCTGTTGGATCTCCTGTTACTTCTCCCCCTCCTGTAATATTACTATCTGTGCACATTGTACTAAGCTCTAAAACAAATGCAGTTTCTCCATATGTCTCTAATATTTGCATCTTATTTTGTGTTAAAGTTCCTGTTTTGTCTGAACATATTATACTACTGCTACCTAAAGTTTCAACTGCTGCTAGTTTTCTAATTATTGCATTTTTCCTTGCCATTTTTGTTACTCCAATTGAAAGCATTATTGTAACAATTGCAGGAAGCCCTTCTGGTATAGCTGCTACTGCAAGTCCTATTGATGTCATAAACATTTCTTTTGCAGGAATATGTTTAAACACTCCTATCACAAATATTAATCCACATATTATTAAGCAAACTGTTCCTAAGTTTTTTCCGAACTTCTTCTAATTTTCTTTGGATTGGTGTTTGTGGTGCTTCATCTTCTGAAATAATTTTTGCAATCCTTCCTACTTTCGTTTCCATTCCTGTTTTTACTACCATCGCTTTTGCATGTCCATTTGTAATCATTGTGGCCCAATGAGGCATGTTATTAGGCGCTTCGCTGTTAGTTGCTTCTTTATCATCTTTTAGTGGTGGAACTGTTTCTCCTGTAAGGGAAGATTCATCTATTTTTAGGTTAAAGCTTTCTATTATTCTACAGTCTGCTGGAACATAGTTTCCTGCTTCTAATATTACTATGTCTCCTGGAACTACATTTTCTGTGTCAATTATGTTTTGCTTGCCATCTCTTATTACTTTTGCTACTGGTGCAGACATTTTCTTTAATGCTTCTAGGGACCTCTCTGCTTTATTCTCTTGAACTAATCCCATTATTGCATTAAACACAACTATGGCAATTATTATTATTGACTCGATGTAATCGCCTGTCCCATAAATTTTCGCCATGGCCGCTGAAACAGCTGCTGCTCCTATTAAAATTATTATCATAAAGTCATTAAATTGTTTTAAAAATTTGATAAGTATGTTTTGCTTTTTTTCGTGATTTAGTATGTTTTTTCCAAATGTTTCTAGCCTTGCTTCTGCTTCTCCCTGTTTTAATCCTCTTTCAAAGTCACTTTTGAATTTTTTTCTAACTTCCTCTTTTGATAATATATCTTCCATTTGTAACCTACCCACTCCTTTACTTTTGTATAGTGCCATAGCACTTTGTTAAAGTATATGAAGTATGAGTGTGAGATATGACAAAAAAATGTCCCCTTTTTTTGGGACATTTTATTTGTTTTGCATTCATTCGAGTGAAA
>Ga0137297_11118_pt1 | contig 16396 bp, 10 predicted proteins | sample RamsorincwithD2O_FD_97191 | JGI IMG/M metagenome (GOLD analysis project Ga0137297, IMG submission 97191) | Mouse cecal microbial communities from Vienna, Austria - Mucin amended with D2O | ecosystem: Host-associated > Mammals > Digestive system > Large intestine > Cecum | place: Austria: Vienna... | reverse complement strand
GAATGTCCGGGAGGGAAGGGCCATAGAAGGCATTCAGATTGTGGGCATTAAAAGCCTTAAGGAGATGGCAGAGCTTATGGGAAGTCCCGAAGGAATAAGGGTTGAGACAAAAAAGGAGGAGGGGGAGGAGGAAGAAGAGGCTCTTTACAGCGTGGATTACCGTGAGGTTCAGGGTCAGCTTTTGATGAGGAGAGCTACGGAGGTGGCGGTGGCAGGATATCATAATCTGCTTTACATCGGCCCGGCGGGGACGGGAAAGACCATGATTGCAGAGAGGATTCCCACCATTATGCCTTCCTGCACAAGGGAAGAGTGTCTGGAGATCTCCAAGATCTACAGCGTATGCGGTTTGCTGCCTAAGGAGGGAAGGCTTATGAGGAGGCGTCCCTTCCGCCAGCCTCATCACTCTATTACCAGCACGGCCTTGTCTGGAGGCGGCAAGAACCCTGTGCCCGGAGAGATGTCCTTAGCGTCAGGAGGCGTATTGTTCTTAGACGAATTTCCGGAATTTTCCAGGAGAAGCATTGAGATGATGCGCCAGCCCCTGGAGAGCCGCAGGGTGGTCTTGTCCAGAGTCAGCGGCAGGTATGAGTTTCCGGCTGATTTTATGCTGGTGGCAGCTATGAATCCCTGTGAGTGCGGCTATTATCCTGACAGAAACCGGTGCCGGTGTACACAGCAGCAGGTCCGCCGGTACCTTGGGAGAATTTCCAAGCCCATTTTAGATCGTATGGATATCTGTGTGGAGGCATCGCCCATAGGCTTTGAAGAGTTAAAAAGCAGTGAACCGCAGGAATCCTCGAGGGACATCAGAACAAGGGTGGAGAATGCCAGAGTGATTCAGTCCGACCGGTTTAAGGGGGAGGGAATCTGCTTTAACAGTGAGATGAAGGGAGAGCAGATCCGCAGATATTGTGAATTAAAAAAAGAGGACGAACAGTTCTTTCAGAAGGTATACAGGAATATGAATTTAAGTGCCAGGGCATACGGAAGGATTCTGAAGGTATCCAGAACCATTGCAGACCTGGCAGGGGAGGAGCACATCGGCCATGAGCATCTATGTGAAGCCATCAGTTATCGCAGTCTGGAGGATAAATATTGGAACAGCTGACAGTTAGGGAAGAGATGGATACAGAGAGGGAGAAGGGATATCTGTACTGGCTTACCCAGGTTCCGTCTATGGGCGCCGTAACCATTAGGCGTCTTTGGGACAGGTATCATTCTTTTGAAAACATATATAATATGGAAGGAAAAGAATTAAAGGGCCTGGGAATGCTGCCGGAAAAGAGGGCCCGGGACTTTGACCAGCAAAAGCAATTCCTGGAAAAGGCCCTGGAGGAGTATGGCAGGCTGCAAGAAAAGGGGATTCGTTTCGTGGCTTTTTGGGAGAGGGAGTACCCGGGGCGTCTTCGTTCCTTATACAATAGTCCAGTCGGACTCTATGTGAAGGGAAGGCTTCCCGAGGATGGCAGACCTGCCGCTGCCATCGTAGGGGCCAGGAGCTGCAGCAATTACGGAAGGCAGGCGGCACAGATGTTGGGGCGTTATCTGGCCGGAGCAGGGATTCAGGTAGTCAGCGGCATGGCTCTGGGCATTGATGGGGCCGGACACAGAGGCGCCCTGGAGGCAGGAGGCGATACCTATGGAGTTCTTGGGTGCGGAGTGGATATCTGTTATCCAAGAAGTCATTTTGCCATGTATCTGGAGATTCCCCAAAAGGGTGGGATTTTGTCGGAGTATAAGCCGGGGGAGGCCCCGGCCTCCAAAAATTTCCCTATGCGCAACCGGATCATTAGCGGCTTGTCTGATGTGATCATTGTAGTGGAGGCAAGGGAGAAAAGCGGTTCCCTGATTACAGTGGACTGCGGGCTTGACCAGGGGAAGGAGATCTTTGCAGTGCCCGGGATGATTACGGACTCCTTAAGCATGGGATGCAACCGGCTCATCAGACAGGGGGCGGGAATCGTCACCTGCCCGGAGGATATTCTGGAGTATTTTCACATTTTTGTAGACAAAAAGTTAAGAGTTGATGAAAAAAATGAGAATGGACTTGCAAAGAAGGAAAAAATGGTGTATAGTTGCTTGGATTTACAACCCAAATTTATAGATCGGATTGTAGAAGAGTGCGGCTTGTCTCTGGGGGAGTGTCTGACACTGCTTTTGGAGCTGGAGCTGGAGGGGAGAATTGTCCAGACTGCAAGCCACTATTATGCAAAAAAGCTGTAAAGAAGGAGCCGACATGGAAAAGTGTTTAGTAATTGTGGAGTCACCGGCAAAGGTAAAGACCATTAAGAAATTTTTGGGTGCCAATTACGAGGTTGATGCATCCAACGGTCATGTAAGGGATTTGCCGAAGAGCCAGCTGGGCATCGATACGGAGCATGATTTTGAGCCCAAGTATATTACCATTCGGGGGAAGGGTGATATTCTTGCAAAGCTGCGCAAGGAAGTTAAAAAGGCTGATGTTATCTATCTGGCCACAGACCCTGACCGGGAGGGAGAGGCTATTTCATGGCACCTGATGAAGGCTTTAAAATTGGATGAGGAGAACGAAAAGAAGGATAAGAAGGTTTACCGGATCAGTTTTAACGAGATTACAAAGAATGCGGTGAAGTCTTCTCTAAAGTCACCGAGGAAGCTGGATATGGATCTGGTCGATGCCCAGCAGACCAGAAGGATTCTGGACCGCATGGTAGGATACAGCATCAGCCCCCTTCTCTGGGCAAAGGTGAAGAGGGGGTTGAGCGCGGGACGTGTCCAGTCTGTGGCTCTCCGCATGATCTGCGACAGGGAGGAGGAGATCAATGCCTTTATTCCCGAGGAGTACTGGAACCTGGAAGCAGAGCTTTTTCAAGAGGGCAGCAAAAAGGCCCTGAAGGCTAAATTCCACGGGGACAGTCACGGAAGGATTGCGATTCACAAGAAAGAGGAGCTGGATGAGATCTTAAAGAGCTTGGAGCAGGCAGCCTATGTGGTCAGTGAGGTGAAGAACGGAGAGAGGAGCAAAAAGGCGCCCCTTCCTTTCACTACCAGCACCTTGCAGCAGGAGGCCTCCAAGACTTTGAATTTTTCTACCCAAAAGACCATGCGTCTGGCCCAGCAGCTTTATGAGGGCGTGGAGGTGAAAGGAAAGGGAACCATAGGTCTTATTACGTATCTGCGTACAGATTCTACCCGTGTGGCGGAGGAAGCCGACCAGGCGGCCAGGACTTATATCGGCAGGACTTACGGGGAGAATTATGTGGCTTCTGCGGAAGGCGCCAAGAAGAACTCGGGAAAGATTCAGGACGCCCACGAGGCTATCCGCCCTACAGATATTACTCTGACGCCGGTGAAGGTAAAGGATTCTCTTCAGAGAGATTTGTTCCGTCTCTATCAGCTGATCTGGAAACGTTTTACTGCCAGCCGCATGGAGGCAGCTTTGTATCATACGGTTTCCGTGAAGGTGCAGGCAGGGGAGTACGAGTTTACCTTGTCTGCCTCCAAGCTGGCTTTTGACGGATTTATGTCTGTGTATGTGGAGGATGAGGAGAAGGAGGAGTCCGGCGCCCTGATTGGGAAGCTGGCCAAGGGGATGGAGCTGCGCCTTGGAAAGCTTCACAGCAGCCAGCACTTTACCCAGCCGCCGGCTCATTATACGGAGGCTTCTCTTGTGAAGGCCCTGGAAGAGCAGGGGATCGGACGTCCCAGTACGTATGCTCCTACCATTACCACCATCATTGCCAGACGTTATGTGGCCAAGGAGAATAAGAATTTGTATGTGACCGAACTGGGAGAAGTGGTGAACCGGATTATGCGGGAGAATTTCCCCAGTATTGTGGACCTTCAGTTTACGGCCAATATGGAGTATCTCCTTGACCGTGTGGGGGATGGAACCGTGGAGTGGAAAACCGTTGTCCGCAACTTCTATCCTGATCTGGACGAGGCTGTGAAGAAGGCGGAGAAGGAGCTGGAGACCGTGACCATAGCTGATGAGGTGTCCGATGAGATCTGCGACCAGTGCGGGCGGAATATGGTGATTAAGTATGGCCCCCACGGCAAATTTCTGGCCTGCCCGGGATTCCCGGATTGTAAGAACACCAAGCCCTATTTTGAGAAGGTGGGAGTTCCCTGCCCCAAGTGCGGCAAGGAAGTGGTGATCAAGAAGACAAAGAAGGGCAGAAAATATTATGGCTGTGAGAATAACCCGGAGTGCGATTTTATGTCCTGGCAGAAGCCTTCCACTGTAGTATGCCCGGAATGCGGAAGCTATATGGTGGAGAAGGGCAGCAAGCTGCTGTGCAGCAACGAGCAGTGCGGTTATTCTACAAAGCTGAGTGAGAATTCGGAAAAAGAGAATGATTAGAGCAATTTTTTGAAAATTTCCAATAAGTGTTGTTATTTTTCAATAGATATGATACAATTTTTGTATTACTATTGGTATATGGCTCTTTTTTGCGGGCAAGAAGGAGGTTTTTGAAAAATGAGCGTTCAGTTATTGGATAAAACAAGAAAAATCGGAAAATTGTTGCACAATAATAATTCTAATAAGGTGGTATTCAATGATATCTGCCATGTATTAAGTGAGATATTGGATTCTAATATACTGGTTATCAGCAAGAAAGGAAAAGTTCTTGGAATCAGCACCTGGCCCGGGGTAGATGAGATTGAGGAACTGATTGATGATCAGCTGGGCGGCTTTGTGGATCAGATGCTGAATGAGCGTCTTTTAAGCATTCTGTCAACAAAGGAGAATGTGAACCTGGCTACCTTGGGATTCGCGGAGGAGAATGTAAAGAAGTATCAGGCTATTATCACTCCCATCGACATTGCAGGGGAGCGCCTCGGAACTCTTTTTATCTACAAGATGAATACTCAGTATGACATAGACGATATTATCTTAAGCGAGTACGGCACAACCGTGGTAGGACTGGAGATGATGAGGTCCGTCAACGAGGAGAACGCTGAGGAGACCAGGAAGATTCAGATTGTGAAGTCGGCCATCAGCACCCTTTCCTTTTCGGAACTGGAAGCCATTACCCATATCTTTGAAGAGCTGGATGGGAACGAGGGGATTCTGGTGGCCAGCAAGATTGCCGACAGGGTGGGGATTACCCGTTCTGTCATTGTCAATGCCCTCCGCAAGTTTGAGAGTGCAGGGGTGATTGAGTCCCGGTCGTCGGGAATGAAGGGGACTTATATTAAGGTTCTTAATGACGTGGTGTTTGATGAGCTGAAGCAGATTAAGAATTCTAATTCCATAAGGTGACCGTGAGTGTACGGGAATCAGGAAAGACGTAAGGAGTCTTATGTAAACCTTACGTCTTTTTTTATTCTATAGAATTCGGAGGTTAAAAGCCAGAATCAAACTGTTTGACGTCAAATGACACAAAAGAATTTGTCCGCACTCCATTGTACCAGGAGAAAAGAGGAATTTCCCGGAAATGCCGAAAAATCCGGGGGTTGCAGAAATTGACATATGAAAAAAATACTGTCAATTTACAAAGAATTAGCAAAATGTTATGGTGGATATACGAAAGTTGCAAAAAAATAAGCAATAATAGACAAAACGGAAGGCTTGAGGATATGGAAAATGTGAGTATTCTTCTTATTGGTATCGGCGGTTACGGTACAAATTACATAAAAGAACTGACAGAAAAAAATGTCACATCAGCTACGATTGCGGGAATCTGCGAGGTAATGCCAGATGTGAAAGAGAGATTCCCGGTGATAGAGGAGAGAGGGATTCCCCTATTTGAGACGCCGGAAGAGTTTTACAGGGACCATAAGGCGGACTTGGCAGTGATCTCTACTCCCATCCATTTACATTTTCAACAGATTATCACCTGCCTTCATCATGGGTCTCATGTTCTCACGGAGAAACCGGTGTGCACTACTATAGAGGAGGCAAAGAAGCTTCTTGCAGCGGAGAAGGAGACGGGGCGGTTTGTGTCCGTGGGATATCAGCTGAATTATTCCGGCGACGTGCTGGCTATGAAGAAGGATATTTTAAATGGAAGGTTTGGAAGGCCTGTAATGTTTAAGGCTCTTCATGCTATGAGCCGCGGGGAAGCCTATTACCGAAGAAATAACTGGGCCGGGAGGATCCGGGTCAACGGGTGCATGGTAAATGACAGTCCCTTTAACAATGCCTGTGCCCACCAGTTTCAGAATATGACCTTTTTGCTGGGGGATGCCTTAGACCGGGCGGCAGAGCTTTTGGAGGTTACAGGGGAGCTTTATCGGGCCAATGAGGCCGTGGAGAATTTTGACACGGCGGCGGTGCGCGCCGTAACTCAAAGCGGCGTTCCCATCTATTATTATACCAGCCATGACCTGAAGTCGAAAAAGCTGGGTCCCGTGTCGGAGTATAGGTTTGAACAGGGAACTATCTATTATGGAAGAGATTTCGGAGAGGGGCAGGTGTGGGAGTATGTGGCGGAGCTTCCGGATGGAAGCCGGTACAGCTACGGCCAGGTTCCCAAGAAGGAGCGGCTTCAGAAGCTGTATGACGCCATAGAATGTGTGAGAACAGGGGAGCATCCGGTGTGCACGATCCAGTGCGCCATGCCTCACTTGGAGGCAGTAAGCCGGCTGGCAGAACTGCCTATAGTGCCTGTCAGGGAAGAGGCACTGGAACATATCCTGGAGGCTGGGGACCGATACTGCCGGATTCGGAATCTGGAGGAGATCTTTTGGGCTTGCTATGAAAAACAGGTGATGCCTTCTGAGGCGGGGGCAGACTGGAACCAGAAGCCTTAAGGCTTTGGAAAGGATTATAAACAGATGTCTGTGTCTTTGGGGCAGAGGCATACTGGAATAATAAATGGCAGGGAGGTCCTAAAGGGCAGCTGACTGCCGAAAATAAGAAAAGGAGAGGTAAGATTATGAGGAAAACTGCAAGACAGGTAAGTGCAATGGCTATGGCAGCAGCTATGGCGGTGGTGACATTGGCAGGGTGCGGCTCTTCGGAGAGCTCCACGTCATCTACTACGGCGGCCCCGGCTGCAACAGAAGCTGCCACACAGGCGGCAGGAGGAGAAAGCAGCGCCCCTTCGGCAGAGACCCAGGCTCCGGTTGCTTCCGACAAACCTTATGAGGGGACCAAGCTGACCTGGTGGACCAAGCTGAATGCCAATGTATCCGCCACTTATCCCAACCTTGGGGACACGCCGTGGGCCCAGTATATTAAGGAGCAGACAGGAATTGAGATCGAGTTTATTCATCCCACTGTGGGTTCCGAGAAGGAGGAGTTCTCCATTCTGGTTGCCAGCGGAGAGTATCCCGATATTATTGAGCACACATGGACTGCTTACCCCGGAGGGCCAGGGGCGGCCATCAATGACGGCGTGATCATCCAGTTAGATGAGGTCATGGTTCAGAATGCGCCTAATTTTACAAAGATGATGGCAGACTATCCGGATATTGACCGCATGGTTAAGACTTCTGACGGGCATTATTACTGCTTCCCCTTCTTAAGAGGAACAGAGCAGCCAAATGTGACTCAGTTTAGTTCCGGTATGCTTTTGAGAAAAGATGTGTTGGATGAAATGGGCTTAGAACTGCCGGAGACCATTGACGAGTGGGAGACCGTGCTGAGAGCTTACAAGGAACATGGCTTTGAGGTTCCTTTTGTCACCAGAAATGAGTGGCTGAAGGACGTATGGTCACCGGGATTTGACAACTGGGGCGATTTCTATGTGGAAGATGGCGTGGTTAAGCATGGACTCATCGAGGACAGCAGAAAAGAGATGATCAGCAAGCTGCGTGATTGGTATGCAGAAGGGTTAATCAACCGGGATTGGTTAGTTGATGACAAGTCTTCCAACCAGACTTATTTTACGACAGAGAAGAGCGCAGTGGCTTACGCGCCCTTCGGCCAGGGCCTTGGGCAGTATACCCAGATTATGAACGAGGCTAATCCGGAGATTACCCAGGAGGATATCCGCTCTACGGTTCCCGTTACTTCTACCAAAGGAAAGAACGCCAAGTTCTCCAAGATGAACCAGGTATTTGACAAGTCCGGTGTGTCTGCAGCCATTACAAGCCAGTGCAAGAATGTGGAAGCAGCTGCATGGCTTCTGGACTGGATGTACAGTGAAGAAGGAAATCTGTGCTGCAACTTCGGTATTGAGGGACTTACCTTTGAACTGAAGGACGGCGAGCCGGTCTATACCGATGTTATTATGAAGAATCCTGACGGAATGTCCGTAGCCAACGCCCTGGCCGCTTACACAAGAGCCTCCACTTCCGGCGTATGTGTTCAGGATCCCAGATATATTGAGCAGTATTATGAGCAGGAGAACCAGAAGGAAGCCCTGGAGCTGTCCAAGAAGACAGATATGGGCGAGCATTTCTTCCCGCCCACATCTGTTGCAAGCGAGGACAGCGAGCGCTACGCAGACATTATCAACAATGTAAAGACCTTGTCTGACGAGATGGAGGCCCAGTTCATCGCCGGCACTGTATCCATGGACGAGTGGGACGGCTATATCGCACAGCTGAAGGCTTTCGGAATCGAGGAAGCCATTGAGATGATGCAGAAGGCTTATGATACTTATATGGCCAATTAAGGAATGAATCGAAGGTGCTGCACCTGAGGGGGATAAGGTTTGGCCGGCCTCTCGGGGGCAGTGCCTTTTTTGTGGGGAGGACGGCCTCCCCTGCCAACCCATAAAGAAAGGATCGCGATATGGATAGAATGATGGAATTGCTGAACCGGTTAGATTACACCGTGCCGGGGCTTTTGAAAGCAGGAGAATTGTACGAGAAAGGAGACCTTGAAGGCGCCATGGATGCGGTGGCGGAGCATTTCCGTACCAGAAAGGGGCCAAGGTATCTTTTTGATGCGGAGGATATGAAGGGATTTGAAGATTCCCAGATTCTGGGCGAAGCCGAGGAGGTCATGAATCACAAGATTTACGGATACCAGTTTCCGGGGGAGATCAAGTGGTCTTTTAATCCTACGGCGGATACATCCAGGGATAATGAGTGGAGCTGGTCTCTGTTCCGCCATATCTACTGGCAGCCTCTCGCAAGGGCTTACGTGATGACGGGGGATGAGAAGTACACCAGGGAATTCCTTCATCAGATGAGGGAGTTTGAGCGGTATTGGCCGGCAAAGCCCTTTATGGAGGACGATACCTTTGAGACCAAGTTTAAGTTTCCGGGCCATGCATGGCGTACCATCGAGACGGCCATGAGAATGTATACCTCCTGGCTTCCCTGTATGGAGGCGTTCAGGCGGTCCGAGAGCTGGGGACGAGAGGACTGGGTGTCCTTTTTGACTCAGGTCTGCGATCATGCTGATTTTCTTATGACCCACTACAGCAATCACAGCCGCTCCAGCAACTGGCTGACTATGGAGTCCGGAGCCTTGCTGCAGTGCGGAATCATGTTTCCGGAGATCCGGTCAGAGTGGAAGATTACCGGGTATGAGAGAGTGATGCATGAGGTGAAGTATTCCTTTGACAATGACGGAATCCACATGGAGAGGACTCCCATTTACCATATGGTGGCGGCAGGGGTGTATCTGCAGTGCTATAGGCTCTGCAAGCTAAACGGGATCCCTGTGGCGCCTTATGCCCTGCCGACTCTGGTGAAGGCGGCGGATTTCCTTCTCAGCCTGGTGAAGCCGGATTTCTCCACACCCATGATCGGGGACGCAGACCGGGTGGATCTTTTGACCAGGCGGTGCGATACGTCTCTGTATGAGGGCATGAATCTGACCTTTGATCCCAAGGATCTCAACGAGATGAGGGCTTATTTCAGAACCTTGTATGAGGTTACGGGGCGGGAGGATTTTCTGTGGGCCGCCACCAAGGGGAAGGAAGGAAAGGAGCCCAAGGAGCACAATTTTGCTTACCGGGATGCAGGGATCTATGTGACGCGCTCCGGATGGGGCAGTGAGGACAATTATTTCCATGTTCACGGGGTACAGCTGGAGCGGGGGGAGAAGAGCACCCATTCCCACAACGACACCGGGCATCTGGAGCTCCATGTAAAGGGTGAGGATATCTTAACGGACAGCGGGCGGTATATCTATAACAGCTCCTGCTGGAAGGACTGGCGCCACTATTTTCTGTCAGCCAAGGCCCACAATACGCTCTATGTGGACGACCATGAGATGGGTACGGTTCCGGGCGTGACCAGGGTGAGAGGGGTCAGGACCTATTGCCATGGGTTTGTGGAGAATGATCAGTACCGGATGATTGATATTTCCCATAACGGGTATGTGTACCGGGAGGATCCGATTTATCACAGAAGGCGGGTGGTGAATCTGCCGGGAGATCTGTTTATCATTGACGATCAGGTGACAGGGCTGGGACTGTCGGAACATGATATGAGGCTGTATTTTAATTTTGCCTTTGGTGAGCTTTCTCATAAGGGCGGCGGGGAGTTTGGTTATGTGTCCCAGAAGGGGCGCCGCTATGATGTAAGGGTGAAGGCGTCCAAGGACGTAGACTTTGAAATTCTTAAGGGCAGTGAGGAGCCCATTGGAGGATGGATTTCCTACGGGTATGCCTGGAGAAAGGCTATCCCTCAGCTTGCGGTGAAGACTAATGGGCCGGTTCCTGTAAGATTCGTGACGGTAATGGGGCCGGAGGGCTGTGAGGCCCGGGTTTTGGTGACCCTTGAGGAAGTGAAGGTGGAGCTGGCAGGCGGCCGGGTGCTCAATATGGGCGAAGATGAAGTCCGGATAGAGGAGTGATGATATGAGATATGGGATTTGTACGGGTCTGGAGAATCTGGAGCTGCTAGAGAGGCTGGGCTATGATTATATCGAGCTGTCGGTGACGGCCACCATGAATCTGGAGCCCAAGGCCCTTTGGGAGTACCGGGAGAAATTGAAAAGCTCCAAGGTGAAATGTGAGGCCTTTAATATTTTATTTCCCAAGACCATGGAACTCATAGGGGGTAATACCTCGGAAGAGGAGCTTAGGGAGTATCTCCATAAGGCCATGGCTTTGATTCAAAGTTTTGGAGCCGAGGTGGTGGTGTTTGGAAGCGGTAAATGCAGACGATGCCCCAAAGGGATGACCTACGGGGAGGCCTACAGACAGCTGGTGAAGGTATACCGGATTACAGGAGAGATCGCTGGGGAGTACGGGGTGAAGGTGGTCATTGAGCCTTTGAGCCGGAAGGAGACCAACATGATCTGTACCATGGCGGAAGGAGCCATCCTGGAGTCTGATGTGGATCATCCCAATGTGGGGCTGCTTTCCGATTTCTTCCATGTGTGCGCCAACAGCGATTCTATAGACGATATTGGGGTCATCAGAAATTTCGGCCATATCCATATTGCCTCGGGAAAGGGGAGACGGTATCCTGTCTCTCAGGAAGGGGAATGCTACGGGGAGTTTATAAAGGCCTTACAGGATGCAGGGTATAACGGAAGAATCAGTATTGAGGGAAAGACAGAGGACATGGAGAAAGACGGCGCGGCGGCGCTGGCTCTTTTGAGGGAATTGGAGGGCAGGAGCTATGAGTAAGGTAAGACTTGGAATCATCGGTTACGGAAATATCGGCAGTCAGCACGGAAGAAGCATTAAGGCAGGGAAGATTCCCCCTGTGGAGCTGGCGGCCGTGGCGGATATTAACCAGGACAGGCTGAAGACAGCCAGGGATACCTTCGGCATGGAGCTGCCGGTGTTTGGCAGTGCAGAGGAACTGATCCATTCGGGCCTTTGTGACGGGGTTTTGATCGCTACGCCTCACTACTATCATCCCTCCATGGCCATTGAGGCTATGGAGGCCGGGCTTCATGTGCTGGTGGAGAAGCCTGCCGGGGTTTATACGAAGCAGGTGGAGCGAATGGACGAGACGGCAAGAAGACACCCGGAGCTTGTGTACTGTATGGACTTTAACCAGAGGACCAATCCCCTCTACGCAAAGGTGAAGGAGCTTTTGGAAAGCGGGGAGCTGGGGCAGATGAAGCGGGTGATCTGGATTATTACGGACTGGTACCGGTCTCAGAGCTATTATGACCAGGGGGGCTGGAGGGCTACCTGGGATGGCGAGGGCGGCGGCGTCCTTTTGAATCAGAATCCTCACAACCTGGATCTGTGGCAGTGGATGTGCGGCATGCCAAAAAGGGTGAAATCCAACGTGTATTACGGGAAGCACAGGAAGATTGACGTGGAAGATGATGTGACCGCTTTGGTGGAGTATGAAAACGGTGCCACAGGCTGTTACATCACGACGGTGGGAGATGCCCCCGGCACCAACCGTTTGGAGATTGACGGGGAGCGTGGTAAGATTGTAGTTGAGGATGGAACCTTAAAGTTCTGGCGGCTGAGAGTGCCGGAGCCGGAGTTCAACGCGTCCTACCGGGGTGGCCTTGGAAAGCCGGAGGTATGGGAGTGCGAGATTCCCGTAAAGGGGACTTATACGTCTCATCCGGGGATTATTACGAATTTCTGCAATGCCATTTTAAAGGGAGAGAAGAGAATTGCCCCCGGTGAGGAAGGAATCAAAGGCCTTCAGATTTCCAATGCCATTCATCTGTCGTCCTGGCTTGGGGGACAGTGGGTGGAGCTGCCTCTTGATGGGGAGCTGTTCCTTGAGAAGCTAAAGGAACGCTGCCGCAGACCGGTGATTGAGTGAGGGGCCAATAAAATATGACCAGGGAGGTGCAGAAGAACGTGGAGAAGAGAAACAGGAAGCTATACAGGATGTTTACCAAGTGGAGTTTGTCCTATGTGATATTGTCTACAGTGGGGATTCTTGTCATTTTCTTCTGCACTATGAAATACAATGAGGCTCTCAGGGCTGATCTGGAGTATACCAATTCGGTGCAGCTGGAGCTGGTGCAGCTTCAGATGGACAGGAATGTAAGGAATCTCCGGTCATTTGCAAGCAAGGCCAATCTCAATAAAATGGTGAACAGCTTAAGGGAGCTGGATTCCTATGAGGACGTGTCCAGGTATGAGCTGTATGTGCTCATGAAGGAGCTGGCCGGCGAGATGCTCTGGGAAAGCGGAAGCAAGGATACCTTTCTGTATTTTCCGGCCATGGATCTGCTGCTTTCAGGGAGCTATTACAATAACAGCAAGGATTATTTTGATGTGTTTTTTGAGGCCTATGGCTTCAGCTACGAGGATTGGTATGAGGTGATCTGCAAAGATTACCGGGCAGCGCAGATTTTCGCTCTGGATACCAAGAAGGGGAAGCCCCTTTTTGTCCTTGTAAAGCCTTTGGACAGCAGCAGCAGGCAGACTCCGGCAGTGAATGCCATTATGATACTGGATATGGAGGAGGTCCTGAGGGCTTCCCAGTGGCTGAGCCAGGACCGGGATAACATCTGTATTGTGGACAAGCTCAACAAGAAGGTGGTGTCCCATAAAGCATTAGACACGGCGGTCAAGGAGATTCTTCTGGGCGGCCGGGCGGTCAGGGAGGGCAACTGGAGATTTGAGGCCGGGGATTCTGTGGTTTCTTTGGTGTCCTCCATCTATGAGAACTGGGATTATGTGGTTATTACCCAGGAGCAGGTCACGGCGGCCAGGATCGGGGAGATGCAGAAGCTGGTGGTCTTTTTGATCTTGATTTATCTGGCCATCAGCGCCGGAACCATCGGGTATGCGTCCTTCAGGCACTATCTTCCCATTCAGAAGCTGATCCATATTCTGCAGCAGGAGGAGCCGGCGGAGGATCATATGGGCGGGGACGCCTATGAGTATATCAGTAAGTCGGTGCACAAGCTGGTGGATCAGAACCGGGAGCATACCAGCGTGATCAGCAGGCAGAGAAATGCCATAAGCAGAGAACTTCTCCACAGGCTTTTGACGGAGAAACAGGCCACGGACCTTATCGGCGAGGGGCTTCTCGGGCAGTATGGGATCCATGTGGGAAACAGTCTCTGCGGGATTCTTGCCTACCGGATGGAGGAGGTTTTGCCGGGTGAGGGCGGGGATACCCAGGAGATGTCCTGGTTTATTCTGAAAAATGTGACAGAGGAAAACCTGTCCCAGGAGGATTTCAGAGTCCTATGCTTCAGGGAAGGCCGCCAGGAACTGATCTTCTTATTCTGGTGTGAGGATGATGAGAAGGAGATAGGGGAGGGAGCTTTGGAGGCTCTGAGGACTTCCATGGAGTTTGTGGACAGTCATTTTAAGATTCCCTATGAGGCGGCTCTCAGCGACCTTCACCGGGGGACAGGGGAGATTTATCTGGCTTACCGGGAAGTGTGCCGGGTGTTTGAATACCGGAGAAAGGGAGAGGGGAAACAGATTGTCTCTTACAGGGAGATCAACCTTCTTCCTGTGGATACTCTTTTAAAATATCCCATTGATGTGGAGAACCGTCTGACCCACTGGGTGAGTACAGGGGATGGGGAGGCGGCCTGCCGGGAGGTGCGTCAGCTTCTGGAGGATAATCAGGCCAACTGCCTGGAGCCGGAGGCCATGCAGTTTCTGGTGAGCAATATCGGGACCAGCGTCATGCGTGTGGCAGGAGGCGGGGCAAAGGGCACCGGGCTTCCCGGATTCCAGAAGGCTCTCATGGAGGCCTGCAGAAGCGGGGACTCAGGGAGAATGCAGGAGGAGCTGGAACACCTGGTCACGGCGGCCTGCCGGGAGATGAGCGAGTTAAACCGGCAGGAGCGGGACAATCAGAAGGGAAAGCTGTATCAGGAGATCAGGGCCTTTGTGGAGGAGAATTACTGGGACGGGGAGTTGAGCGTCAATTCCATGGCAGACCATTTTGGCGTACAGCCCACCTATCTGTCCCGGGTCTTTAAGGAGCTGTCAGGGGACAAGCTGTCCCAGTATATCCATATGGTGCGTCTGGTTCATGTGAAGGAAATGCTTCTTAAGGACGTGCGTCTGGAGGATATTGCCGTGGAGTGCGGGTTTGGAAGCCAGAGGACGTTTTTAAGGATTTTTAAGCAGTATGAGGGAGTAACTCCCACTCAATATAAGGAGCTGGAGGAGAAGAGGCGAAAGGAGGAGCAGCGGTTATGAGGGAAATTAAGTCGGCGGTCATTGGTTGCGGGCTGATCTCCAAGAATCATCTGAAGGCCTTAAGGAACGTGGAGGGCGCCAGGTGTGGGGCTGTCTGTGATATTATAAGGGAAAAGGCAGAGGCAGCGGCAGGGGCTTACTCAGAAAACGGAGAGATCCAGGTCTATGAGGATTATCATGAGCTCTTAAGGGATGCGGATATTGAGGTAGTACATGTCTGTACGCCTCATTATCTCCACGCAGACATGGCGGTGGAGGCCCTTCTTAGGGGCAAGCATGTGCTGTGCGAGAAGCCTATGTCCCTCACTGCAGGCGATGCAAAGAGAATGATCAAGGCCAGGGACGAGTCGGGAAAATGTCTCGGCATCTGTTTTCAGAACCGGTACAACGAGTCTTCCAGGTACATGAGGGAGCTTCTTGAAAGCGGGGAACTGGGAAAAGTCCTTGGAGGCCGGGGACAGGTGACTTGGGACAGGAAGCCGGAGTATTATACCACATCTCCATGGCGCGGACGCTGGGCCACGGAAGGCGGCGGAGTGCTGATCAATCAGGCTATCCACACCTTTGATTTGCTGCAGTGGCTGACCGGGCCGGTGAAGTGTGTGGAGGCCGGCATAGGCACCAGGCGTCTGAAGGAGGCCATCGAGGTGGAGGACACCGTTGATATTCTCATGACAGGCATGGAGGGACAGAGGATCTTGTTCTATGCCTCCAACTGCTATGTGAAAAATGCGCCGGTGGAGCTGGAGATCATCTGCGAGAAGGGCAGTGTGAAAATGGTGGGAAACCTGGTGGTTACGGAGCGGGAGGGTAAGACTGTCTCCAAGGATTATTCTTCAGGCCAGGTTCTGGGAAAGGACTACTGGGGCAGCGGCCACGGGTTTTTGATTGATGATTTTTACCGGTGTATCCGGGAGGGAAGAGACTTTCCCGTAAGCGGTGAGGAGGCTGTGGTCAGCGTCAGGCTTTTGGAGGCTGTGTACCGTTCCGCCAAGGAAGGCGCCGCAGTTTCTCTGCTGCAGGAGTCCTGCCCCGGACTTTAAAAAGGGGCGGAGGTCATGGGCAGGATCCATGAAGGTTTAGGAAAGGAAGGTTGTTTATGAGGAAGGCCAAAGGGCAAAGCCAGGGTGTGATGATTAATGGCAGAAGGCTGTCGTTTGGGGAGCGTGTGGCAAGGGATTTCCACCACAACTGGATGCTGTATCTGATGCTGCTTCCCATTGTTGTGTATTATTTGATTTTTAAGTTCGGTCCCATGTTCGGACTGAGCATTGCGTTTATGGATTATAAGCCTGCCAAGGGGTTTTTGAACAGCAGCTGGGTAGGGTTTAAGCATTTTAAGAATTTCTTTTCGGATTATTATTTTGGGCGGCTTTTGAGGAACACCATAAGAATCAGCGTGTTTTCTCTTCTGACCTTCCCGGCGCCTATTATCTTGGCTCTTTTGCTCAACG
>Ga0137297_11116_pt1 | contig 16399 bp, 9 predicted proteins | sample RamsorincwithD2O_FD_97191 | JGI IMG/M metagenome (GOLD analysis project Ga0137297, IMG submission 97191) | Mouse cecal microbial communities from Vienna, Austria - Mucin amended with D2O | ecosystem: Host-associated > Mammals > Digestive system > Large intestine > Cecum | place: Austria: Vienna... | reverse complement strand
TCTCTTCCGCCTCCCCATCTTTCAGCCCAAGCCTTCCATTCCCTTTAATGCATACAATTGAGATAAAAGATTCCTCCGTAGCAGCCAGTTCCATTTCCCCTATGATGTGATAATGGGTTGAAATAAAATATTTGCAGCAGCAAAGAAGCCTGGATTCGTACTGTTCCCATTTTTCCACCCCGGCTTCAAATTTCTGGGGAACATAAGGGCGGCAATCCATAACATCCAATGCTTTTTGCACATGCAGTTCCCTGTAATTGCCAAAGCGGTCTTTTCTCCCATAATCGTACATACGATATGTGCAAGCCGAGCTCTGCTGTATTTCGCAAATTAAAATCCCACTGCCGATGGCATGTACTGTTCCTGCCGAAATAAAATACACATCTCCAGGCGCCACAGGAACTTTATTTAAGATTTCCGTAACCGTATTTTCCCGTATTCGCCCCTCCACCTCTTCTTTTGACACATGCTTCTTAAAGCCGCAGTAAATGAATGCACCTGGTTCCGCATCCAGGACATACCACATCTCGTTTTTGCCATATTCGTTTTCCATCTCCAATGCGTATTCATCATCCGGATGAACCTGAACCGACAAGGGTTCTTTCGCATCGATAAATTTTATCAAAATAGGAAAATTCACTAGAGACTGGCATTTCCATCCCAGGCTCTCCTTCCCTATCTTTTCCAAATATTCCCCAAAGAGCATCCCCTTATGCCATCCGCTGGCCACCGTACTTTGCCCTTCAGCGTGGGCAGATAATTCCCAGCTTTCCGCAATCGTATCATAATCACATCGTTTGCCATATATCTCTTTTAAGCGCCTTCCGCCCCATAAATAGTCCTTAAAAGCAGGCTGCAGCTTTACATAAGGCTCCAGGCAATATCCCAAATCTGTTTCATTCAAATCCCTGCTTTCCGCAGAAATAATATCATCCTCCGTCACATTTTCGCCTATCGACACCTCAATAATCACCAACGGGGTCATGCCAATATTGGAAACCTGATGGACCATGCCCTGACCCACATTGATCACATCCCCCATTTCATAAGTTCCGCTAACCCCATCCAGTTCTATCCTCGCCGTTCCGGTTACTACCGACCAATGCTCGCTGCGGTATCTGTGGCTATGGGCATAAATGGTTTTGCCCGGATGCATCCAGACTTTTTTGATGCGATAAGACGGATCATCCACCAGAAGTTCATAGTTCCCCCATGCCCTGTATACCAGACGGTTGCTTTCCACGAATGTACTCATTTGGGGATTTTCCTGAATAATGCTCTTTAATGCCTCCGATTTCCCTTTCTGGCCCACATAAACAGCATCCGGCGTATTTACTACCATAATCCCTTGCAAACCGTTTGCGACTACCGTACTCCGGCTGCACTGGTTAATCACTTCCGTTTCTTCACATTGGTATAGAATCTGCCTGCCGTTGTCCGCCGCCTGCAGTTCCGTTGCCTTCAAGTCTTCCAGGCTTCCGATATCCTTCCACCGGAAGCCGCAATGCACTACCTTTGCGCGGGCCGTATTTTCAAATACCGATTTCTCAATAGCCACCGCCGGTATTTTCATCAAAACATCTTCCGTATATAAAATGCTGTTTTGGGAATGCTTTTTCTTCCTATAAGCATTTCTGCATGCCTGCTCCAGTTCAGGGGAATATTTTTTCAGTTCCTGCATCATAATCCCCACCTGGAACATGAAAACGCCGCTGTTTACGAGGTATTCCCCGCTGGCCAAATAAGACGCCGCTCGCTGCCTGTCCGGTTTTTCCGTAAACTTCAGCACATCCTCCCCCTTACAATGCAAATAGCCGAATCTCTCTTCCGGTTCTTCTATATCCATGCCTAAAGTTACCAAACAGCCTTCTTTGCTCAATTCTTTGGCGCGCAAAATTGCATCCTTATATTCTTCCCCTTCCACCAGCTGGTCAGTGGGAACCACTAAAACGATTTCTGACAGCGGAAACTGCATGCATGCGAGCACAATCGCCGCCGTTGTCTTCCTCCCCGTTTCCTCCAAAATACTGCTATGGGTCAGCCCTTGAAATACACTCAGCTGATTTTCCACAATATAACAGTATTCCTTATTGGTTACTACTACATATTCGTCACAAAAAGGAAGGTTTCTGCCGATGGTTTCCTGAAACATAGAATGATTCTTCTGCAGCTTAATGAACTGTTTGGGATAGCTTTTTCTTGATAAAGGCCATAAGCGGTCCCCTTTCCCGCCAGCCAGTACAATACACTTCATCTTTTATACGTCATCCGGTTTGTGCTGTCTCTTCGCCCACAAACCAGCCACTCCTTTATCCATTTTCTTTCAACAATGCCGCCTATAGCTTCACTGTTGCATTTCCGTTTTATTCTCTTTTTCATCTTAACACAAATACGCACTAATGCAAAGCATAACCATAAAAGAATCCAGCCTTTTGCTGCAGGCAAAACTCGAAATGGCCGGGTTTCGTAACAAGGAAGACAAAAAGCTGAACTGTTACAGATAAAAATTCAAAGAATCAAATGTCAGCAAGCAGCCACTTGGCTCGTTGCCCGCGAAATAAAAGGAAACAGCATTAGGAAGGTGCATCCCCTGATTAAGGAAAATGCACCTTCCTAACTTCGCGCTTTAAGAATAAATACAAAATCTAGTTTTCTATTGTGACTGAAAGATTAGTAATTTGAAAACTGGAGATTATGTTATTATTATAACTGAACAGGCGGAAATGTCTATACTTTTCAGTTGAACGTTACTCTTTCCCGATAAACGTTACGCCACTTTATATCATCCTATTCCATTGAGCCCTTCCTCGTAGGAATGATATACCTTTTCCAAACCATTCTTGCGCCGGACCGATACCGGAACGCTCCTGGCATCTTTTAGGATAACATTGGTATTTTCTATCCTAAGTACGTGGGCAAAGTTTACGATATATGACTTATGGCATCTATAAAATGCATTTCCCAGCTGCTGTGACAAATAGTCCATTGTTTTCCTCACTGTGGAATAAGTATCCTTCTTATATATAATTGCTTCATCGCCAAAAGCTTCTATATAGTAGATATCTTTGAAAAGCACCCATTTATCTTCCCCATCCACTGTAAGGCGAAGCCCCTCCACCGGCTTCATCTCCTGTAAGACTTCCTGCACTGCTTCCATAAGGTCTTTTTCTATATCTTCCTTCAATATATAACGGAACACTCCTATCCTGAATGCATTCTTTACAAAGGCCATTCCGTCTGCAAGGCAGATAATCCTGGCCGCTGTATTTTTCATCCAGCGCATTTCTTCCGGACGCATTTCATTCATCCCTTCTTTTTCAATGAATAATATCAGAATATCAAACTCCTTCTTACTATTCATCACCCCGGAAACGCTCTGATAAAAAGCCAGTTGATAGACGAATCTTCCGTCCTCTTCTATGGCTCTCGCGATACTTCTATCCACTTCCTGCCATAAAGGATGCATACCGCAGCAATGCTCCTGCATGCCATCCGTGCACAACTCCGCTTTTCCCGTAGATGGAATAACGGCAATGTGTATCATCCTTAAACCTGTTCCACTCTTTGACCTATCCATAAGCCCCCTTTTTCCGCTTTGCTGCAAACGGATGCCCAACCGTAAAGCATGCTCCGCACATTAGGCTGTGAAGAACAATAGTGTACTTCAATACTTCATGACGATCATTCTTCTCTTCGTCGATTTATGCCCAGCTGACAGCCTGGACAAAATTGGTTACCAAATTTTGTCGGCTCTGCCCAATGCTGTGTCATACTTTCCTATAATGTAAAATAAAAACGGCAAAATTGTTCACATTTTTCTTACAATTCCGGCCGTCTCGTCATCTATATCTTATATGTAAGTCATATTATATAGTACTATTTTACCATACCGGTATTAGAATGTAAATAAGCGGATAAATTTTTTGCAGTACCTTTGTAACAGTTTTGCCTATGGCTGAACCGCTGAATACCGTTTTGCCTGTCGGTATCTCGACATTATTGGCAGCAGTTTAGACAGGTTCGGACTGTTATGCCTTTATTTTACTGATTGCGGGAAAACACATAAAAAGCAGCATATAGCTTAGCAATAACATCTGGCTATATGCTGCATACATATTATATTTAGGATAATCAGTATTGTTTATTTATTCCACTATTCTTTTAATTCAAACTTCAAACCTTGCTAATTCTTACCAAGGGCAAACTTCCCATTCGCCAACCCAGCATTGCTCTGTGTAATTATATAGACGTCTATATAATACCCCATTAACATCCTTATATCTCCATTCAATCATCGCTGAATGAGGAGCAATTCCCTCTTCAGATGAAACTATTTTGGGGGAAACTTCATTTGCATGCACCGAAATACCACATGTACCTACTAACATAAGCGATAACGAACAAACTGACACAGAAAACAAAATGCATTTCTTTAACCCTTTTTTAATCATTCCCTTTTACCTCCTTGTAAATTATACATACTTGCACATATCGTAGATCAATTATTTTTATTGCAGTTGTAATATACTGATTATCCCCTTTATTATATGTTCCATCTCTAACCTCAATAATTATTAGCCCTATCATCCCCTCTACATGTAATTCAAAAGTATATATCTAAAAAGCGATTCGAAACTAATAATTGTAATGAACATATAATCTAGTATAATCAGTCTCTTTGCTATAATTTATTGTCGTTCATAATCTTTGCACGCTGTTCTTGTATCATCTTTTCCAACTCTTCCAGTTCTTCTAAGGCAGTATTGCTATCCTGCTCTTCCAATAAAGCTGCTACGAATCTAGACGTTGTAATATCTTTGCATTGCTTCTTTTTAAAATCATTGGATAACTTATTTAATTCAAATTCCTCCAAACTAATTGTAGGCTGATAGCATCTGCCAAACACATTTCCGCTTTTGGCAAAGTCAACTACTTCAATTAAATGTTTTTTAAGCATTCTCTTTAATGTTGTATGCACAGTAGCAATTTTTAAATCTTCATCAACATCCGCTATTTCGGATGCCAATAGAGGACGCCCAGCATTCCACAATGCATAAAGGATTTCAGTTTCCCGTTCCGGTAGATTGTACTTAATTATTTTTTTCTCCATGATAATTTTCTCCGTTTTTATTCTACAACATAAGAAAACTCCCCTTTTAATTAATGCTTCTTTATATTCTACCATATTTCATTTTAGGTGTAAATGTTATTTGCCAATATTCTTCATCACATCCTTTATTCTATTTCTTCCAAACTATCATAAATCTTTATATTCTTATCAGACATCCCTTCTTTTGATGTTGTTTTATAGTAACTACCATTTAAATATATATCATATGTTCCATCTTTATTATCTATGCCCCAGATACCACCTTCTCGCCCTCCAGCGCTTTCCCCTATATCTCCTGCTGGAATAAAATAAGGTTCAAAGATAATAACATTAGGACATAAAACAACCAAACTCAATATAACTATCGACAGCAGAATGCTTGCCACTGTTTTCTTTTTGCCAACCTGCATATAACTTAACACTAAATTAATTCTCTTACCCACTACCAGCGGACTTTCCTTATGAAAAGACACCAACCAACTGTTTTTCTGGTTCCTATACGTTCTTTTCTTAGCAGTGTTTATCAGGCATTGTGTATACTCTAATTGCTCCAAATTCGACAAGCCCTTGCTTACTTGGAAATCCACATTAATTTCCTGCATATTAGAGACTAATTTACTTAGCATATACATAAATGGATTCCACCAATAGATCGCTTTCAATATCTCACATAATATCTTTACCACTGTATCTCCACGATAATAATGCAGCATTTCATGCTTCAATATTAAATATGCCTCCATATCGGAGATTTCTGTTTCCGGCATAACAATATTAGGTTTTAATATTCCAACCACAAAAGGTGTACCTGCATCTTCTTTCAACAATAGCCTAAACTTCGTTTTTCTTCCATGTTCCCTTCCTATCTTAGCTACTATATCCTCAATTCTTGAATCCTTTATCTCCTCCAATCTATTAACCTGCAGAAGCAATCTCGTATATGAAATTACCAATATTACCATTGCTATAACTGCACCGCCTAACCAAATCAGCCCCAGCGAATCTATTACATCTATTCCTGTGTTTAAAAATGGTTTCCTTAAAAACACATAAACATCAGGATAAATTCGATAAATAGGAATATTATTGGTTATCGGCGATTCAATTGGCACGAACATCCTAAACAGTATCAGCAGCATACAAGCCAACAAGAATCTAATATCCATACGCAAAATTGTCTTATTATTTCTGAAGACCAGTTTCAGCAAAACGACAGCTATACTGCTAAAGAATATAATACTCACCAATGCGCGAAATGAAAACATCACTCATACCCCTTTCATCTTTCGTTCCCATACCTTCCTACTCCCTGTAACCTTCCCTATTAAAAATAGAATACCAAGAATTTCTCTCCATGTCCATATTTTACCATAAATACAACAAAAATAGCGGATATATCCGTCTAAACTTCCATATCCACCATTTCCCCATGTAAAATTCCCCTTTTATGCAACCAATGTATTGGTTACTGTTATATTACCATAGTTTTCCATATTTGTAAATATTATTTAATAAAATATTTTTTCATAATAAGCATATTTTTGTCATTTTATCATTTATAATAGAAAATAGTAGATATTGCTTTATCAACAAATATCTACTATTTCTATTAAAATTTCCCTTTTACATAACCACCTGAGTGATTAATAATATATTACCACAATATTCCATTCGTGTAAATATTATTTTTTTAGATTATTGTATTTTTTAACAGGGAAACCAAAAGGCTGAACTGATACTATTTTTAATAAACATTTTCAAAGCACAAGTATATGCATGTAAGGGATATAAACAGCATACTAGGTATTTTAAAAAATATATGGGCAAAATTTAGTTTTTAAATAGCAGTCTATTTGACAATCACAGTCCCTCGAAACTCCGCCAAAAAATATTTAACATATTTTTGTTGTATTTGATGCATTTTATACAATCATGTGTTATTATTTTCATAACAAATACAACAAAAAGAAGTGAGGTTATGAAAATTGACAACGAATGCTATTATCAAAAAACTAAGAGAAGAGAGACATTTCAAACAAGAAGAAGTTGCAAAGCATTTGGGGATATCCCAGCAGGCCTATTCCTATTATGAACTGGCCAAACGCGAACTTCCTACCAGACATGTTATCACGTTAGCCAAGCTGTATAAGGTAACCACAGATTTCCTCCTTTGTGTCAGCTCCATCCGTGCCGGCACTTATGACCTAAATGTGGAGTTTGTACAAGGTGTTACGATAAAGGATGTCCTAATCAGCTTGAGGAAGATGGATTCCCATAACAGAGCGGCGCTTATACAATACATACATTCATTAAACAATACGTCTCCCAAGGGTAAATCATCCAAGAAAAAAGCTTCCAAAAATTCATCCAGCGAGTAGCCTATAGCTTTTATCCTTAAAAAAACATAACAGGATAGCTAAAGCTAATAATTCATCAAGGATTGTGCACGAAAAGGCCAAATATTTTGCTCTGGACAATTTCCTCTATTTTATTGTCCTAAATACAGCAAAATATTTGGCTTTTCATTTTTTACCCCATTTCTGCGCGGCTTTATTGTGCCAAAATTTATTTTTGTTTGCCAAGTTTTTATCTACATGAATTTGGCGGCAACTCACAAATCCTACAACAGTTCACAATCCCAAACGTCAATATCGCTGTCCTGGAATACTTCTTTCAGCCTGTTATGGACTGCATCGCGGCTCACGCCCTTTTTTAAAATAACCTGAAGAAAACCTCCCCCTCCTGCACCGCAGATCATCCGTCCATCAATGAACGGCGCAATGCTATCGAAGATCTGGTCAATCAGCGTATTGGTGCTGCCTGAGTCTATCTTTTTGGATAATTCCCAATGTTCTTCCAGAAGCCTTGCAAAATCATCCACATGGCCTCTTCTGAGTTCAAAGGCCATTAATGAGGCTACCCGCTGTATTTCATTCAAAGCATTTACCGTATCCGGTTCGTTTCCTATATAATTCCCCACCACATCCCGCAGCAAATTCCTCGCCAGCCTACGCTGCCCTGTATAAACCAAAGCGAACCTGCTTTTCAGTTCTTCTACTGTATCCTCCGGCAGGCAGATATGGTGAACCTTTATCTCTTGTTTCAGCCCGGGCGCCGCAGTAATGTACTTGATGCCATCCGTAATACCGCCTACCTGATCCTGCCAGCCGCCCCCTGTGGACATAATCTGCTCCATGCAAAGAACCGTACTGTACAGCTGTTCTTCCGTATACGCAATCCCCGTAAACTCCATCAGGGCTTTCACACATGCTGCTGCCAAAATACTGCTGGTTCCCAGGCCGCTCCCCTTGGGTACGCCCCGCACCTCGGAATGCATGATAAAACCGCCGCCCATGCGCTCCAATATCTCATCCAGATTCCCCCCGGACACGGGAATAATACCACATGCCAGCAAAGCCGCTTTCTGCAGCGCAAAGGGGTCATAAGGGTCCCCTGTCTGCTGCAAAGGCTCAATATGGTCAAATTCACCATAGGCATCCATATCGCTGCTGTCAAAAACAATTTTTTTATCCTCCAGCTTTTCCAGCACTACTTCCACCGGCTTCCTGCCCTTTAAAAGGATGGCAGCATTTAATACGGTTCCGCCCTTTTCATTACAGTAAGGCGGAGTATCGCTCCATCCGCCTCCCCAATTCACCCTCAAAGGCAGCTGTACTTTATGGCAGTCCGTTATAATATGGCAGTTTTCATTCACTTTCAAATCCTGTAAGGTAGACGCAAGGACCGCATCCTTAATCCCCTGAAAACATTCCGCGATCTGCGCATCCCCTTCTGAACCGCCAATCGCTGTACCCACATAATAATTCAGACGTATCCTCTCGCTGAAATCCGCTTTTCTTAAATGCTTTTCCAGCCATTCCTTCTGCACAGCGGAAAGTTCTTTTGCCTTAAGGATATTTGCAGCCTTTACGGCCTGTTCCCCTGACTGAATCATTTTGAGAAGCTTGTCCATCTGCACCAGTTCTTCCATTCGCTTTTCCCATGCAATCAGGGCGCTCGTATCGGCTTCATTAAACCCGGAGCAAAGGCTCTTGCGTTTTGCCCCCCTCCAACAATCTATATCCCCGTTCCCCTGCGCCATCTCATATACATTCAGTGCAGCGTCCAGCGCCTCTTTTATCGTAGGACAGGCCGGATACAATTTGGCATTCCACAGATACGGTTCCTCGCCCTCATCCCACAGTTCTGACCGGGGGATGCCTTTTTTCTCCAGCAATTCCATCAATGGATGGCCCAAAAAAGTACCTTCCTCCAGACCGCCCTTCGGGTTATCTTCCACACCATAAATTCTGGCCACAAAATTTCCGTCTTTCTGTTTCAGCCCATGAATAACCACATTGGAAGGAATCTCTTCCTCATGCACGTCAATATAAGATAAAAGCACATTATCACCTATCTTAGCCCCATGGTGAACATAGCTTACCTCCAGATAGCAGCCGTTTCCGCAATCCGCCTGGCTGGAAAGGACACTATTATAGCCGGCCACCTTGTCATGGTGGTAGCTGCTCCCCACATGCCGTCTCCATCCCAAATCCTTATAGTCCTCCACACCGCTTCTCATCAAAGCAAGTATTTCTCCTGTTGTTCCAAAATGGATAAACTTGGCCGGCACCAGCCGCAAAAGTTTCATCCGGAACGGACGCAGTGCCTCCCAGACTGCCCTTCTGGCCTCCTCCAATTCTATGCAGAAACTGCCTTCCGGCTTTTCCTTATAAAACCCTTCCAGCGTAGATTCCTCCGCCAAAGGATACAGGAAATCCCCATAAAGGGACAGACGCACTTTTTCATTTACCAATCGGTCAAACAGCCCGTCATCGTACACTCCTTCTTTGGAAATCATCCCATAAAGAGCCGCTAACATTTCCTTGGAAAAAATAACCGCCCCAGTATCAATATCCACGCATTCCTGTTCATTGACCGCGCCGTAACTCCTCAAAGCCTCCACAGTCTGCTTATGGAGGAATTTCTTAACGTTTCCATCTTCCCCACGCAAAAACACCCCATGATTTTTCCCTGTCTCCACATGCTCTTTAAAGGAAATGGCTGCCGCCCCTTTGCCGGAGTAATCGATGAGCAAAGGGTTGAAAAGAAGCAGCACATCCCCCGAAAGCAGCAGCATCCCTTCTCTGACGCGGGAAGGCACTGTTGACATTGCAATCATCAGTTCATCAAATAACGTCGATGCCCTTCCATTTGGCAGTTCATGGGGTACTGGGGAAAAGAGCTTCCCTAACGCCGAATACTGGGGAACCCTCTTACTATCCCCCCCGGAATGGATCACCAAAATACGCAGCCCGGAAAAATCGCTGCTTCCAGCCTGATTAGCAATATATCTTAAGACACCCAGCGTTGCCCCGCCGCTGCCTACCCTCTTCCCCCCCGGATCCGGGATAACCGCAAATTTCGTCTTTTCCGGAAGAAACTTTGCCCTCCTGCGCTCTTCCAGCTGAACTCGAAAGCCTTCCGCCTGCTGCTCATTCGAAGCCGTTAAAACCACATAATCCCAATGCACAAACTGTGGACGGACTAAGGAACGGCTGTAATCCGCCCATGCGTCCTCATACGACTGGGATAAAAATAAAGATGATATCGGATGCATAGATTAAATTTCCCTTCTTTTAATACCTTTAACTTTAGCACATAATTCCAATAAATTCAATGATATAGAAAGTATCTGACAGCCAAGCGTAACAGGGAAACCGAAAGGCTGGACTGTTACGCTTGGCGGCAGTTTCCCATTGCCCATTCAAACAGGCTAAATTTTATAGGCAAATGCTTTCCGGACAGACCGCATAACCAAATGGCAGATGCTTCAGCCCTTCCGGCTATCCGCATCTGCCACTTTCTATGTTTACCCCTTTACATGCAAATTTATATTACCATAAATTTCCATTCGGGTAAAGATTATTTCTGAAAATATTTATCTATAGTTGTTATATTTTTTGTCAAATCATTCGTTCTCATTTTTTATCTGTAACACTACAAACTATATTCACATTATGATCAACTACTCAACATCTTAAGCGAAAATCAAAGCCCCGCTGCAAGCAGCCACTTGGCTCGTTGCCCGCGGGAATAAAAATTCCATAAACTATAATCCCACTAACGCATTCGCATTCAACGCATTAACAAACTTCTCCTTGTCCAGCCCTAACCTTAAATAGTCCATACGTGACTCCCGCACATTTAATACATGTTCCTCCGAATCCATATAATCGTCCAATCTTTTATCTATATTCCAAAGAGTAACATGTTCGATGGCGAAGTCATGTCGGCCGGAGACTGCAATATCCTTTTGAGCCGACTCCGAATCCCATTTCTTTTCTCCAATTTTACATAAGAAATTCCTCAATCTGCTTCCTCATACACTCTGCCACATCCCCGTCTTTCAAATATACAAGCGACCATTCTACAATCTTTTCCATTGTAGTTTCCACATTCCAACGAGGCCTCCAACCAAATACACTTTTTAACTTTGAGCAGTCCAGTTTCAGGAAATTAGCTTCGTGGGGACCCCCGTCATATTCATTTTTCCATGTTACATGGCTGCCTGCTGCCGTATTCCATTTTTCACAGAACAAAGTAACCAAATCGCCTGTTGTCCAGCAATCTGTCTCATCCGGCCCTACGTTGTAGCTGCCTTCATATTTTTCCCGGTCTTCATACTGGGCTTTGGCAATCATAAGATAGGCCGCTACCGGCTCCAACACATGTTCATAAGGCCTTGTTGAGAACGGATTTCGTACAATAATCTCCCTGTTTTCGGCAACCGCCCGTATGCAGTCCGGTATAATCCTGTCATTGGCAAAGTCGCCGCCTCCGATTACGTTGCCCGCACGCGCTGTCGAAATTGCCACATTTTTTCCTTCGAAAAAGGACTTTTTGTAGCTGCTCGTCACCAGTTCGGAACAGGATTTGGAGTTAGAATAAGGGTCATATCCGTTCAATTCCTCATCTTCCCGGTATCCCCAAAGCCATTCTTTATTTAAATATACTTTATCCGTCGTCACATTTAAAAAGGACTTTACCGAATCGGACTGCCTTACGCATTCCAATATATTCACCGTACCCATCACATTCACTTCATAAGTATAAACCGGGTCTTTATAAGAATCACGGACAATGGGCTGCGCCGCCATATGAATGACGATTTCGGGCTTTACTTCATCAAACACCTTCTTCAAATGGGGCAAATCCCTCACATCCCCTATGACTGAATTCATCTTGGAAGATAAACCGCACATTTCAAAAAGGCTGGGATTCGTAGGCGGCTCCAGCGCATATCCTGTCACATCCGCTCCAATATCCGTCAAAAGCTTGCACATCCAGCTTCCTTTAAACCCCGTATGGCCTGTAATCAGTATTTTCTTATTTCTGTAAAAGTCCTTATCAAATTTCATCTCTCTTCCTCATTTCCTCACAACTTTTTGTACAAATGTTTTCTTACATTTTATGGTGCTATCATACCACATCCTCCTGAAAATGTCTAATAGAGTACTGAAATTTAGCCTATTTCTAGTAATAATTCAACCTTCCGCCTTCCCCCACCCTATATCCTAATCTCGGTCAAAGCATATTCATTCATCATCAAAATTGCATTATAAATCGTCCATATGGGATAATCCAGCCCCTTATTCCAGGCCCATACCCCATCTGTTTCCCTCTCCAATATCCCTTGCAATTCGTCCTTAATCCGTTTTTCATCGCTCCCATATCCTAGCCGGAGCAACGCGATAATCGCCCAAAATGCAGTATAGTGGTAATAAGTTAATGGCCCGCCGGATTTATGGGAAATGGTTTCTTCCCAACTTTTCCATTTCGCCCTTAGCAGCCATTCACCGCAATTATGCAGGTATGCCACCATCTGCTTCCACCCATTACTGATTTTTGCATAATTCAGCAATGCGATCACCGCCAATGCGGTACAAATCGCGGCATCTTCCGCTTCTTCTGCTGCAGATTCTGCCCAGTATAAAGGCCGGCCACCCCTCCCCACATATGACTTTTGTATAATAAGATCTTTTAATCCGCCCACCTTTTCATGGTTAGGACAGCATTCGCACAGCACATCCAGGGCTAATGTCAATGTAGTGATGGAAGATTTTTCGTCTAATTTTTCTTTTTCTATCAGGCTGTTCAAATCTTCTAATGTGATTTCAAACTTCTCCATATCCCTCACACAATAAAACGCCCGCAATGCGCATACCGTTGCCTCGATGCTGGCCTTCCCTGCCTGGGAGGAGGCTTTAAACCCGCCTTCTTTCAGCCTGAAATTCCACAGTGTATGAATAATATCTTTTTTCTTTGTCATATAAGTGATTGTGTGAATATTCAGCATATCCGCGATAATCAGCCCGTACGCTGTCGCCATCATACTTATTCGATTAGGTTTTATCATAATCAGCAGCCTGCCCCAGCCCGATGCCCCCCTGTTGTAGTGTATATTGTCCATCAGTGCTTTTTCCATACGCGAATATAATTCTTTCGGCTTGTATGTTTTCTGCATTTCTTCTCCGGCGCTGTTTCTGCCTGCTATATCGAAACTATATTCCCCTTCGGCTCCGCTAACATAGCCTTCCGTGTCCGGCTTTTCATCGTTCCCCTTATAAAACGGCGTTTGCTTGGTTTTATATTTTTCCGCCCCATGTATTATGGCGTCATTCCCAGTTATAGCGCGGCGGCCGGAAACGGATGCGGCAGCACTCCCTGCTCCCCCTGCGGCACTGCCCCTGCCAGCATCATTGGAAGCACCTGTTCCGGCTAAATAGTACTCCCTGCCTTCTTTCACATTATCCCTGTCATAGGAGAGCACCTCATGATAATATGGTTTTACCGTCTTTCTATCCATGGAAAAGTCCAGCCAATAAAACCCTGCACTCTTGCCGCTGCAGGGAGTCTCGCATATTGTTCCGCCCGAGATTCCCAGCAATGCTCTCCCATCCATCGTTTCGGCCAGCGAACTTCCACCGGAAACTGCCGTGTCCTTGTACACCTCATTCCAATGTTTATGCCCATGCAGCACCATATGAAATCCGTAATCCGCCAATATCTTCTTAAACTTGCCTGCATTAGTCAGCAATTCGAATTCCTTAACCTCTTCACTACATGCTATAGATGTAATATGATGGTGCAGAACCGCTATTTTTATGTAATCTGTGTATTCCCCTCCTGCTTCCTGTTCCGACACTAACTTATGTTTCAGTTTTTTCATACAATAAATAAAAAGCCGAATCTCTTCATCTATAATCCTGGCAGGGTCAATTTTCATCCTTTTTTCCATTGCCTGAACTAAAAAAGAAAATTTTTTATCATCCTCCCCATATTTTTTATATTGATCAATAATATTCTTCACTTCCTTATTATCAATCTCTATCTGACTGGGAAATGCAGAATTAAAGGCATAAAACAAAATTTTCTTTTCTTTGTCCACCAGAAACGGAACACTGATATGTTCCTTGGTCACCGGATTTATCATATTCCCCCCTTGCACCGACCCTGCAGCTTCCATGGCGGTATCCACCCACATTTTCATTGCGCCATAGTCATAATCACCATTCACAATCCATGGTGTCATATAGGTATTTCCAATCATACTTTTAAAGTTCACCCATCTGTTCTTATCTTTCACGGAACTCGCGGCTGTAACATCATGGTTTCCCGGCACAATGATAAACTTATTCACCGATGGTAATTTCCCTTTTTTAATCAGTCTTGTCATTACCTGATTAAACTTTTCAAATCCGGCAGCTGCCCCTCTCACTGTAATATCACCGCTGACAACTACATAATCCGGTTTCACCGGAAGATCTTGAATATAATTTTCAAGCCATTCTTCTTTCCCCAAATTGCTGTCCAGCTTCGCGGGTATCTTTTTATCCATATCATTTGAGGATTCCCCGGAAAAATGCAAATCCGATAAATGCAGCACATTTACATGAGAACCTTTTTCCTGCTCGACTGCCATTTTTTCTTCCATTTTTTCCCATCCCATTTTCTCCATCTCCTCATTCTTTGTAAAAAATTCTTTCCTGAAAGTTCCCACACATCCATAATGGTCAAAGCAGGTTTTTACCAGCCGGAATTCCACTTCTCCCTTACCCCCCTTATAAAGGATATAATCATCGCCCCTGCCATTAGGCCGGGTGGCCATGTTCCTGCCCGGCAGACAGCTGTAGCGCCTCATCAACTCAGGCATCAGCAAGCACAGTTCCTCCCTGCTTACATTCAAATCCGCCCCAATTATTACATGCCGGTTATCCTCTCCCAGTCTCAACAGCATTCTTTCTAATTCCGAATAAATATGCCGAAACTCTGCCGCATCCCGGCAAAAGGTATGGAACGGGATGCACTGCCCCGAGACACAGCAGATTTTCCCCTCGTCCGTCTTGACTTCCGTGATCAAAAACCCTTTTTCGTGGCTTCTATATATCCCCCCGGAGTCCATTCTATGCACAATATTCGGGTTTTCCAAACGAAACCGCTGGCTTTCCGTAATGGGAAACTTACTCACAATGGCAACCCCCATTTTCCTTCCAGTCACTATATGGGAGTCCGACAGCATCCACTCTATATAATATTTTAATCCGCTTTTTCTCCTAATCTCACTGCACATAGACAAATATTTTTCATCCCCTGTAAGCACCTCCTGAAAGCAAACAATGTCCAGCCCTTGATCCGCAATCAATTTTGCCATGTAATCCACGGCATTAAACCAAGTTTCCTGAAATTCCGGCATTTTCCGGTAGGGAACCCCTCCCCCCACATTGAAAGTGGCAAATTTAATCTGATTCATATTTTACTCCATTTCTGCACAGCCTTTGTGGCTCGGCCTTTCCGGGGCTTTACGCATGGCAAGTTTTTGGATGCGGCATGAACCTAGTGCACTGACACGTTCACATTTCGTCAAATGGCTTACCTGAATTTCCATCTGCTGTGTTGGCTTCACTCAACGATGCCACCGCATCGTCTCGTTCAGCCGCCTTGCAGGCTGGAAATCCACTCTGCGTCATTGGGCTGAAAGTGAACGTGTCAGTACACTAGACTTTCTTCTTCAAATAATTGCCCACGATATACTCCGGGTATAGTTCCTCATTTCCCAGTTCATCCACAGAATCCAATCCCCACCCTTTCAGCCATGCCCTGTTAATTGTCCGTGCGGTATCCAAAAAACCCTTCCATATCTGCTGCCTGGTCAGCTCCTTTGTTTCGTATACAGGATAGCTTTGACGGTCATAGTTCTCCCATTTATCCTCCATCCATATGATCCCT
>Ga0137297_11112_pt1 | contig 16434 bp, 14 predicted proteins | sample RamsorincwithD2O_FD_97191 | JGI IMG/M metagenome (GOLD analysis project Ga0137297, IMG submission 97191) | Mouse cecal microbial communities from Vienna, Austria - Mucin amended with D2O | ecosystem: Host-associated > Mammals > Digestive system > Large intestine > Cecum | place: Austria: Vienna... | reverse complement strand
ATCAACTGGTGCTGATGAATTCACTTTATCGAAAACAATTATATTGAAGTCTGTCAGAGGTATCGGAAAAGGTGAAGGAATATTATTAAGGAATATATAAAATATATGGTAAATATAACTTTAACAAGATAATTTCCAGCTCTTTTGTATTCAATTAAAAAGAACCGCATAAACGAAATGAAAAGTCGCTCCAAGATTGCAAATGTTGCGGCTGCTCTGTTGAACTTAGTGCTTTTCATTAGCTTTGGTTGTGCTTTCAGAACGAAAAGCGTTTAATTAGGGTTGGATGTATTTAATGGATGATTGAAAAAGGAGATTTAATTTATGGCTATAGTGATGTCGGTCAATGCCGGAAGCTCATCTTTAAAGTTTCAGGTATATGACATGCCGAGCGAAAAAGTGCTCGCAAAAGGACTCGTTGAGCGCATTGGACTTAACGATGGAGTTTTTACAATCAATGTGAATGGAGAAAAATTTACCGAAACAACAGAGATTCCTGATCATGAAGTTGCAGTCAACATGCTGATTGAAAATCTGATCAAGCACCATGTTGTAAACTCTCTTGATGAAATCAAGGCTGTCGGCCACCGCATGGTTCACGGTGGTGAATACTATGCAGATTCAGTAGTCGCTACTCCTGAAGCTGTTGCAAATGTTGAGGAATGTGTACCTTTAGCACCTCTTCATAACCCAGCTGGACTGTTAGGTTACCGCACATTTGAAAAAGCTCTGCCAAACGCAGTTCATACTTTTGTTTTTGATACCGCTTTCCATCAGAGTATGCCAGAAGAAAACTATATCTATCCGATTCCTTATGAATATTATGAAAAAGACCATATCCGCCGTTATGGCTTCCATGGCACTTCTCATAAATTCCTGAAGGACCGCTACGCTGAACTGAATGGAATTAAACCAGAAGAAGTAAATATCATTACCTGCCATCTTGGAAATGGAGCTTCCATCACTGCGATTAAAGATGGAAAATCATTTAAAACTTCAATGGGACTGACTCCGCTTGCAGGTGTTGAAATGGGTACCCGTTCTGGAGATATTGATCCAGCGATTCCTTTAGTTCTTCAGAAGAAATATGGTTACAGTGCTCAGGAAATGGATGATATTCTGAATAAAAAATCCGGTTTGCTTGGTGTCAGCGGAGTTTCTTCAGATTCCCGAGATATTGATAAAGCAGTTGAAGAAGGGAATCATCGTGCAAAACTGGCTAAGAAAATCTTTGAGGACCGTGTGATTGAAACCGTTGGCGGATATAACGCATTAATGGGTGGAGCGGATGCCATCGTATTTGCCGGAGGCATTGGTGAAAATGCCCCAGATATTCGCAAAGCCATTATTGATGGTCTGAACGTATTTGGTGCAAAAATTGATTCTGAAGAAAACAACTGCCGCGGCAAGGAGAAAATCGTTTCAACTCCAGATTCCAAAGTCAAAGTATGGGTAATTCCTACTGATGAAGAAGTCATGCTGGCAAGAGACGCTTATAAAAATCTTGAAAATGCCTAAATCAGAACAGTTAAAAAATTTTGCAAAAAAGCTTCAGTCTGAAATTGAAGCAGCCAATACAATCACTCTGTTTCGTCACGTTTTTCCTGATCCAGATGCATTAGGATCACAGCTGGGTCTCAAAGGATTTCTTGAGTCAAATTATCCGGATAAGAAAATATTTGCCCTTGGTCAGGACGGTCAGGGTAAAAAGATGGATGAAGCGAGCGATGAAGACGTAAAAAACTCGTTAGCGATTATACTTGACTCTGCAACTTCACCTAGAATTGATGACGACCGCTGGAAAACAGCCTCAAAAACCATTCGAATCGATCACCATGTTCGAGTAGAAGATTATGGTGATCTTGAACTGGTTGATGAGGACGCTACAGCTACCTGCGAGCTGATTGCGAGAATTCTCAATGAACTTCAGGCAAGTATTCCTTCCGAATCGGCTCAGCTGCTTTATGAAGGATTGATCGCAGATAATCTGCGTTTTGCGGTCAATAAGACATCGCCGGATACATTTTTGGCAGCAAGTTATCTGGTCAGGCAGGGCATTGATCTGGCTAAGGCGAATGCAAACGTGTTTGCAGGAACCTATCAGGACTTTGTTTATGAGAATAAAGTTCGTCAAAATGCCTACCGCAAAAATAACGCTCTGATATCAGTCATGGATCAGCATGATTACCTTAGCTGCGGGATGGATTTTTCAAAAGCCAAGGAAAAAGTCTATGCCCTGGGAAATATTATAGATATTGAAGTTTGGGCATTATTCACACGAATGGAAGATGGAATTCATTATTCAGCTTCTTTACGCTCAAGACGAATTCCAATCCGTGATATTGCAGTCGAATATGATGGAGGCGGTCATGAACTGGCCAGCGGAATTAAAAATCTCAGTGCGGCTCAGGTATCTGAAATCGCCGCTGAACTCGCTAAACGTTCATTGACTGCACCTGAAGAAGAAGTACAATAAGCATTGTTTGGATGTTATTTAAATATCCTTATATTAAAAACATATTCGTGGCATCGCCTGCCCCAAATTACACCTGTTAAGACAGCAGGCCGCAAGGTGTGAAATGCAGTAAGTCTGTTGGCTTTAGATCATGGGCTATACATGAAGGATCATAAAAACTCCGTAGTTGAATTGGCTATGGAGTTTTTTTGCTTTTTCAGAAAGACAAGGCCTGAGAAAACGGTTTTTATGAATGTTCAGAAGCGGGATTCAATCAGGAATTTTTCAAGAGTTTAAGCCTTGGATATAATAAAGACATGATTCATTTACATACCCGATCTTGCTATACATTGCTTGAATCGACGCTTACAATTGAACAGATCATACAGGCTGCCAGAAATAGTGGACAAACGGCTGTTGCATTAACGGAAAAAAACGTCATGTTTTCCGCTATGACTTTCATCCATCAGGCGATTCAGGCTGATCTGAAACCTATAATTGGTCTTGAAACCGTATTGGAGATGGATCAGTCGAAAATCTCAGTCATCCTGTACGCTAAAAATAATCAGGGACTCAGTGGGCTGTTTGAACTTTCTTCACTGCTTGGCTTAAGAGAGCAGAAAATTCTGACTAAAAGTGAAGTTCAAAAGTATATGGAGGATTTGATTGTACTGACATCTGGGGTTGATGAGACCATCGAACAGATGATTGTTCAGGGTGATAATGAACAGTTAATCCTTTTGTTTGAAGAGATGCAGGAGATGAATCCAGACTTTTTTATTGCGATTGCGCTGAATGATTCTCCAAGACAAAAGCATGAAAATATCACTCTTAAAACGATTGCCCAATCGATCTCGATTCCAACGCTCGCTCTTTCCCGAATCGACTATCTGAACAAAGAGGATCATCTGGCTCTTCGTCTTCTTCAGGCAATTGATGCCCAGAAGAACATTCAGGATCCTTCTTTACACGTCAGAGCACACCGATACTGGCGAACACCAGAAGAGATGGAGCTGCTTTACGAGGCTGATGATCTGCAGATGACAGATACAATCGCCAGCATGATCCATCTGAAACTGCCGCTTGAATCATCAACGCTTCCAGTCTTTGAATCCAGATCAAAAGGGAATGCGACTTCTGAAGAATATCTCAGAGCTTTATGCAAAGCTGGACTGCAAAAACGGTTGAATGGAAGAATTCAGGATTTATATAGCAGACGGCTTGACTATGAACTGGACATGATTTCAAAAATGGGATTCTGTGATTACTTTTTAATTGTCTGGGATTTTATTCGGTATGGAAGATCTAAAAATATTCTGATTGGCCCAGGGAGAGGATCAGCTGCAGGATCGCTGGTGGCTTATTGCCTGGGAATCACGCATATTGATCCAGTGACCGCCAATTTACTGTTTGAACGATTTTTAAATCCGGAGCGAATCAGCATGCCGGATATTGATACAGATATTCCAGACGATCGGCGCGATGAGATTATCCGATACGTAGCTGATAAATATGGAGCAGATAAAACAGCTCATATTGTAACTTTTGCAACTCTGAAGGCCCGTATGGCCATTCGCGATACGGCCAGAGCGCTCAATATTCATGTTCGGGATGCAGATCAGATGTGTGCCTTGTTGGGGAAAGATCCTAAGATCACCCTGATAGAGGCCTATGAAAACAATCGGGCGTTTCGAAATCTGGTTGAATCAAGAAAAACCTTCAGAACCCTGTTTGAATATGCCAGTAAAATCGAAGGACTGCCGCGTCATATTTCAGTGCATGCGGCAGGAATCATTCTTTCTGGTAAGCCAATCAGCCATTATGCGCCGCTGGTTGATGCTGGTATGGCTATTCCTGCGGTCCAGTTCACGATGGAGCATCTGGAAGAAATCGGTTTGATCAAGTTTGACTTTCTGGGATTAAAGAACCTTTCTGTCATCGATTCAATGAATCAGATGATCAAAATGCGTCATGGACAGAAGCTCGATCTCTTTCATTTACCGCTAAACGATTCCAAAGTATATCGGATTTTAAAAAATGCGGATACATTAGGAGTCTTTCAGCTTGAAAGCGATGGGATCAGGCAGTTGATTCGAAAATATCAACCAGAAAACTTTGAAGATATTGCAGCCATCCTGGCTCTTTATCGCCCAGGACCCATGAAAAATATTGGACTTTTTTTGGAAGCTAAGAAAAGAAGCCGCAAAAGATCAAAAACAGTCAACACGACTTTGCACCCATTATTAGATCCTATTCTTTCAGAAACAGGCGGAGTCTTTCTTTATCAGGAACAGATTATGCTTGCGGCTCAGACGATTGGTGGATTTTCGCTGGCTCAGGCGGACTCACTGCGAAAAGCAATGTCAAAAAAGAACAGGGAATTGATGGATTCATACCAGAATTTGTTTATTGAAGGAGCTAGAGAAAAAAATATTCCGCAAGAAAAGGCAAAAGAAATTTTTGAAGTGATGGAGCGGTTTGCAGATTATGGTTTTAATAAATCTCATTCTTATGCTTATGCGTTAATCGTTTATCAGATGGCTTATATTAAAGCGAATTTTCCTCTGGAATTCTATCTGTGTAATTTGGATTCCTGCATCGGTTCAGCCAGCAAATCTTCAGCGTTCTTAAACGAATGCCGCTCTCGAAAAATCAGAGTCCTTGGGGTGGATATTAATCATTCTAATCTGAGCTACTGCATTGAAGGTGAAACAGTTTTAAGAATGCCTTTGACTATTCTGAAAGGAATGGGCTCCTTATTGGCCTCAAAAATCATCGAAGAAAGAAAATTAAACGGTCCATACAAGGATTTGTTTTCAACACTTGCCCGGTTGATTGCCATTGGAATTTCATCGGCAAATTTTGAAACACTGATTAAAGCAGGCGCTTTTGATTGTTTTGGTTTTTACCGCGCAGGTTTGCTTGGCTCTTTGGAGCGTTTAATTCAATACGGACGGATGGTTCGAGTAGAAGGTGAAGGGGTTTTGTTTTCATTTGATGCGGTCAGTCCGCCAATGGTTGAACAGAAAAAGGAATCGAGGATGGAGCGAACATGGATGGAAAAGGAATCTTATGGTTTTTATCTCTCGGATCATCCAGCGATTCAATGGCGTAATCAATATCCAGGCGCCAGATCCATAAGACAGATTCGTCAGGAAATCGGAAATGTGGAAACGGCAGGCATTCTGAAATCGGTAAAAATTCATAAAACGAAAAAAGGTCAGGATATGGCTTTTGCCATCCTTGAAGATGAAAATGAGACAATTGACCTTGCGATTATGCCGGATCTTTACAGCTATCTTCAGAGCCGTGGGTTGCTTGAAACAATGCATGGTATTCATATCCTTGGCAGGAAAGATCAGAATCGAAATTCGATTCTTGTCAATCGATTTGATGTGTTGAACTGAGCCTGTACGATTGACGGAAGGCGGCTTTTTCATTAGAATAGATACGTTGCAGTCTTCTCGATATGCAACCGCTCAGAAAAGGTATTAAGAAGCCTGGCTCACCTTTATGGCGAGTATCAACACAATCAGAAAGGAGACTATCAAATGTACGCTATTATTGAAACTGGCGGAAAGCAGATCAAAGTCGAAGATAATTCCGTTATCTGGGTTGAAAAACTCGATGCTCAGGAAGGGGAAACTGTTGAATTCGATAAAGTGCTTTACGTTGATGGAAAAATCGGAACCCCATTTGTTGAAGGTGCCAAAGTTACTGGAGTTGTAGAAAAACAGGGAAAAGGTAAGAAGATTACCATTGTTAAGTATCGTCCTAAAAAATCCTCCACTCGCAGAAAACAGGGACATCGTCAGCCTTATACACGGGTTAAAATCGAATCCATTACTGCTTAAGGCATGATCAGAGTCCTAGTGGGGATTTCAGGTGAGAACATCACCGGCTTTTCTGTGAAGGGACACGCTCTTTATGGAGAGCATGGTCAGGATCTGGTCTGTGCTGGCGCTTCTTCAATTGTTTATGGTGCCATGAATGCCCTTGATATTTTATACCCAGGTCTATGTGATTTCAGGGTTTTATCAAATTCCATACAGATCCGAACCAATGCTGCGGATGAAGGTCTGCAGACCTGCCTGAAAATGCTGCAGGTACAGCTTCAGACTCTTGCGGATGATTATCCGAAGAATATTCAAGTGAATAAGAAAGAGGTGTAAATAATGCGTTTCCATTTAGATATTCAGTTTTTCGCTTCTAAAAAAGGTGTAGGTTCGACTAAGAACGGACGTGACTCTCACGCCAAACGCCTTGGTGCAAAACTGGCTGACGGACAGTACTGCCATGCTGGATCTGTTATCTACCGTCAGAGAGGAACCAAAATTCACCCGGGAACTAACGTTGGCCGCGGTGGAGATGATACTTTATTCGCGAAAGTAAACGGTATTGTTAAATACGAACGTATGGGCAAAGACCGTAAAAAAGTATCTGTTTATCCAGCTGCCTAAGCACTGTGATAGAAAATACGGAGATGCTTCGGCATCTCTTTTTTCTTTGGTTGTTCGTGAAATATTCTTTGACAGACAGGAAGATTACAGGAAAATCGGTGTTAATGAGAGTCTGATTCAGGAAAAAACAGGTAAACTGACTTACAATGTTTTTGAAATGAGGTCTGAATTATGTTTGTTGATCAGGTAAAAGTTCACTTAAAAGCCGGTAAGGGCGGAGATGGACTGGTTTCCTTTAAACACGAGAAATATGTAGCCAATGGCGGTCCTTTCGGCGGCGATGGCGGACATGGTGGAAATATCATTTTTGAAGCAGATCCGGGAATGGTAACCCTTCTCGACTTGCGTTATCATCGAATCATCCGCGCTGAACCTGGAGAAAAAGGCAAAAATAAGCGGATGCATGGGGCAACCGCTCCCGATACTGTAATCAAAGTTCCATTAGGAACGATGATTAAGAAGGCTGATACCGGTCAGATCATCGCCGATCTGACAGAACCGGGACAGCGCCAGATTGTGGCACAGGGTGGAAGAGGCGGAAGAGGAAACTCCCGTTTCAAATCCAGCCGGAATACGGTTCCACGCTATGCTGAACCAGGACGTGAAGGTGAGGAATTCGATGCCATTGTCGAACTGAGAACCCTTGCTGACGTGGGTCTGGTTGGCTTCCCATCTGTTGGTAAATCAACCTTGCTCGAAGCAGTGACCAAGGCAAAACCAGAAATTGGCGATTATCCTTTTACAACCATTTCACCGAATGTTGGAGTGGTACAGACAAAAGATGGCCGAAGCTTCGTCATGGCGGATCTGCCAGGACTGATTGAAGGGGCCAGTCAGGGAAAAGGACTTGGTCATCAGTTCTTAAAGCATATCGAAAGATGCCGCGTTATTGTTCATGTGATTGATATGGGAGGTTCTGAAGGCCGCGATCCAGTCGAGGATTATCGAATCATCAATCAGGAACTTGAAAACTATCATCTGCGTCTTCTTGATCGGCCGCAGATCGTTGTAGCCAATAAGATGGATTTAGAAGAAGCCCAGGAAAACCTCAAACGATTCAAGGAAGCTTATCCTGATCTAGAAGTTTTTGAAACTACGACAATTATTCATGAAGGACTTGATCCGGTATTGCGTAAGGCCGCGGATCTGCTTGCGGTTACTCCTCTGTTCCCATTGACGGATGAAAAGGAAGAAGATGAAGGCGTTACTTATACCTTCGAAGAAAAAGAAAAACCGTATACTATTGTTCGTCATGAAGATGGAGTTTACGAAGTGACCGGACGAATCATTGATGAACAGTTCCATCCGGAAAAACTCACAACGGATGAAGATTACTTCCGCTTTGCCAACCAGATGCGCTATCTAGGTATCGACAAGAACCTGCGTGCAGCTGGGGCAAAAGATGGCGATACGATTATGCTTCAGGGATACGAGTTTGAATTCGTTGAACAATAATTTTTCATTTTTAGTATTTAAAATCAGCACAAATTCTTAAGCAGATGGGAAAGTCAAATCCCATCTGCTTTTTTGGAGTTTAAGAGATTTGAAGCGATTTAAAGGTCATCAGGAAACCTGAAAAAACACAGGAATACACAGGTATAATAGAAAACGGAATCTCTGCAGTTGAATTATTCTGGTTTTGTTCAGAAAACAACCAAAAATGTAATTTAGATAGTTTAATAGGCGATTGATACATGCTTTTTGTGAATTGCTCTAAGAAAATCTGAAAATATGGTTGAGATCATTCTTTTTGGTGAATAAGGAATTGCAGCTTCCCTTTTCGTTTTCATGATCAGGAGTACTAAATGAGTTTGGATTGTTTGTTGATCAGGCTGACTGAATAAACGAACTCAGATTCAATCCTAAAATCTCCAATCAGAAGCAGAGAATACTCTTAACAGATGAATAGACGAAAACTGTAAACATAAAACGAATAACAAACAGGAATTATATGACAGGCAACAAATATGAGGAGGAAAATATGCGTTTAATCACATGGAACGTCAATGGCATTCGGGCAGTGATGAAAAAAGGACTTGAACAGATGCTTGATTACCTGGATGCCGATATGGTTTGCTTTCAGGAAACAAAAGCTCAACAGGAACAGATTGATCTTTCAGAAGACCTGTATCCATATCAATACATCAGCTCTGCTAAGAAAAAAGGATATTCGGGTACGATGATTGTCTCAAGAATTGAACCGATATCAGTAAGTTATGGTCTTGGTATTGAAGAGCTGGATCAGGAAGGCCGAGTGGTTTGTGCTGAATTTGAAAATTTTTATCTGGTTGATGTATATACTCCCAATGCTGGAGAGGGATTAAAGCGTCTGGATTTCAGAGTCAAATGGGATATTGCCTTTGCAGACTATATTAAAAAGATTAATCAGGTTAAGCCGGTTCTCTTATGCGGAGACTTCAACGTGGCCAGAACTGAGGATGATATCTGGGATGGAGGAGTTTCAGAGGCTGGATCCCCTGGATTTACTCCGGAAGAAAGACTTGGATTTGAACGAGGTCTGATGCTGATTCTTAAGGATTCCTGGCGTGAACTGCATCCTGAAGACAGACAATATACCTGGTGGTCCTACTACAGCAGAGGCCGCGAGAAAAACCAGGGATGGCGAATTGATTACTGGCTAATCAGCCCTTCGCTGATGGATAAGGTCGAAGATGTACGAATTCTCGATGATGTTTTTGGTTCGGATCATTGCCCGGTTGAACTCGAAATTGATATTGACTGATACGAAGAAACAAATCAGAACAATTAGCTATTAACGGGTCCAGAGATCTGATGCAGACTGAATCGAAATTGTCTCGATAGAAGATAAGACAGAAAAGCATTCATATCAGCTGCATATGGAATAGCTCATCATTGCCTGTTAATAATTTTTCAGGGATATACGTGAAAGATTCAAAGAACAAACAAGAGATAGATAACAAAAAGATGGTCAGGAGGGACTGAAATGATTGCAATGTTAAAAGGGACTGTGTTTAAAATCCGTCATGATTCCCTGATTCTTGAAGTTGGAGGAATCGGCTTTGAGGTGTTTGTAGGAGATACGCTGGATTTCAGACATGGTGAAGAACTGACTTTATATACCTACTTACAAAATCGGGAAGATGGACAGGTACTGTTCGGTTTTAAAGATGAAAGCGCCCATGACCTGTTTATTCGTCTCATTAAAATTAAAGGAATCGGTCCAAGAACGGCTGTGAATATGCTGACAAAAATGTCAGCTTCCGATATGGCCAAAGCAATAGAGACAGGCGATCTAAAGGCCTTAAAATCTTTACCGGGAATTGGTGCAAAAACCGCAAGCCAGATTATTCTTGATCTCAAAGGTCAGATTGTAATAGAGGAAAAAGATGAGCGTGCAAAGCCAAAACGTTCTGCCAATCCGATCTGGGCTGAGACGATGGAAGCTCTGGATGCGCTTGGCTATAAACCAGCCCAGATCGCCTTTCTCGATGAAGAGATGTCTGGTAAAGTGGGTCTGAGTTCCAATGAGATGCTTAAAATTTGTCTGAAAAAACTCGCTATGGCTTCGGGATTATGAGATGATTAATAATTGTTGTTGAGAGCTTAACCTTATAACCCGAATCAACAAATCTATTTAAGTACATTGCAATGGACTTACAGAAAGGGGGAGCAAGCAATGAGTGAAAGATTGGTAGAACCGGAGCTCCAGGAAGATGATCTGGATTTGAGCCTGCGCCCATCGAGTTTGAATGAATACATTGGTCAGGACCGCCTCAAAGAAAATCTGAAAGTATTCATTGAAGCAGCAAGAACCCGACATGAAACGCTTGATCATGTTCTGTTCTATGGTCCGCCTGGACTTGGAAAAACGACATTGGCTAATATTATTGCCAATGAAATGAAAGGAAATCTCAAAACCGTATCCGGACCCGCCATTCAAAAACGCGGAGATCTGGCGGCTGTCCTTTCAACCCTGGAAGCAGGAGACGTCTTATTTATTGATGAAATTCACCGCCTGAATAAATCTATAGAAGAAATTCTGTATTCAGCCATGGAAGACTATTTTCTCGACATTATCATCGGAAAGGATTCAGGTACAGCCCATTCCATCCGACTCGATCTGCCTCCCTTTACATTAGTGGGAGCGACGACCAGAGCAGGAGATCTTTCCGCGCCCCTTCGGGATCGATTCGGAATTTCATCAAGTATGGAATATTACACCATTAATGATCTTTCGAAAATCGTTTTACGAACCGCAAACGTTTTCTCAACAGGAGTGGATGAGGATGCTGTCAGGGAAATTGCTTTGCGTTCCAGAGGAACACCGCGAATTGCCAATCGACTGTTTCGCCGGGTCCGCGATTTTGCAGAGGTTTATAACGAAGGGTATATTACCAGGGATATTGCCAACCATGCCCTTGATCGGCTGCAGATTGATGAGATCGGACTTGATCGAGTCGATTATAAAGTTCTTGAAGGAATTCAGGAACGCTTTAATGGTGGTCCGGTAGGAATGGAAGCTTTGGCCAGTTCCATCGGCGAAGAACCATATACCCTTGAAGATGTCTATGAACCTTATCTTCTGCAGATTGGTTTTTTAAACCGAACTCCACGCGGAAGGGTCATTACGTCAAAAGGACTTGCTCATCTTAGAAAGCATCAGGGACGGGATAAGCCGATTGCTTTTTCCGTGGAGAATCTCGCCAATGAATAAAAATTATCGAGTGAAGAAACCTGAGATTGAGATAAAATGACTTCATGAAAGAAATCACTGCATTTGCCCAGAAAGTATTAAATTTTCTTGAACCCGATCCGACGGAGCAGAAAAATATCCTGGCCTTGGCGGACGAAAGTGCCCCATCACAGGCTGATGAGATGAAAAAGTTCAAGGATCGAATCATACAGGCAAGACAAAAGAATGAAAAAGTAATGGTAGCCGGCGATTATGACTGCGATGGAGTCATCTCGACCTCAATTATGGTGGATGCTCTTCGAACCTTAGGCATTGAAACCGGCTTTTATATCCCTGATCGTTTACACGAAGGATATGGATTAAGACCGAAAATTGTTGAACTGGCAGCGGCTAAAGGTTATTCACTGCTGATTACGGTAGATAATGGAGTAGCGGCTAATGAAGCCCTGAAAAAAGCAAAAGAAATCGGACTTGAGGTCATTGTTACAGACCATCATCAATTTGATGAAGAAAATCCGCCGGAATGCTCTTTGTTTATCCATCCCTGCAAACTCGAAGAACCCTATCAGAAACTGTGTGGTGCCGGTCTGGTCTATGAGATTTTTCGATCCTATGGGCTCGTTAAGCCAGAATATTTGCAATGGGCAGCCACCGCAACCATTGCCGACTGCATGCCAGTTCGTGATGAAAACCGGACAATTATTCGTCATGGTTTAGCGGCAATGAATGATAACTGCGAACTGCATCTGGCCTTATTAACGAAAAAGAGTCATATGAACGAAACGGACATTGCTTTTCAAATTGTTCCCCGGATCAATTGCATTGGTCGATTATCCAATATGGCGAATGTGAATACATTTGTTCGCTACTTCCTGAATCCGGATCGCCGTCAGATCAGCAGTTACGCCTTTAAGGTGGATGAGCTCAATTCAAGAAGAAAACAGATGTCTTCTCAGATCACTGAACTGGCCAGAGGGAAACTCAGGCTAAGCCGTCCGGTTTTGATGGCCAGTGATCCGTCTTTTCATGAAGGAATTATCGGAACGGCTGCAGGTGCTTTATGCGAGCAATATCGAAGACCGGTGATTATCGTTTCTGAATCGGCAAATGGCTGCAAAGGAAGTATGCGAGCTCCTGAAGGATTTGACTGCGTAAATTTTTTGAAACCTTTTGAGAAGTTTGAAGCGTTAGGCGGTCATAAGGGAGCTGCTGGCTTTACGGTAGCTAAAGAAAATCTCGAAGAATTTGATAAATTTGTCTTTCGTCATGGCAGGGAAATTGAATGGAACAGACCGGAAGCAAACCTGATTCCAATTACAGAAGAAGAAATTACGATTGAAAATATTCAAAGTCTCGATGCACTGAGACCTTTTGGAAAGACGTTTGAAGCTCCAAAATTTGTTTTAAAGAATCCCAGAATCACTTCGGTATTTGACCTGTCGAATGGGAAGCACCGCAAGTTTACGCTTGCCGGCGGAGCAACTGCTCTGCATTTTAACCAGACTTCACAGGACATGCAGGCATCGGTTTTATCCATTAAGGAAATTCATGGAACCCTCGAAATCAGTGAGTATCAGAATCGTAAAACTCCTGGAATGATTATCGATGAAATTGTGTACTTCTGATCTATAAAGTGGTATAAATATTTGTCTGCTTTTTTCTGATTGATGCCTATGAATTGAAATTCAGATCAATCAATCATGCAGAATTCTGATTCAAAAGACCATCGTCAGGATAATTGATCACCATAAATGATAGTTTTTTGAATATCTCAGGATTAAACCGATAGAAGTACCCTTTATAAATAAAATCAAGATGAAACAAGGAGAATTTATTCATGATCGATTTAAAAGACTATATTGCCAGCATTCCTGACTTTCCAAAAAAAGGCATCATTTTCAGAGACATTACTCCAATTATGCTTGAACCAGAAGCCTTTAAGGAAGTGACTGCCCGTATTGCTGAGTTTGCCAAAGAAATAGGTGCTGATTTGGTGATTGGACCAGAAAGCCGCGGATTCCTTTTTGGCGTTCCAGCCGCAATTGAAGCAAATCTTCCATTTGCTCCAGTACGCAAACCCGGAAAACTTCCAAGAGAAACCATTTCTCAGTCCTTTACCCTTGAATACGGGACTGATACTTTAGAAATGCATAAGGATGCAGTCAAGCCAGGCCAGAAGGTCCTGATTGTGGATGATCTGCTTGCAACTGGCGGAACAGTAGAAGCGGCTGAAAAAATGGTTGAACGTCTGGGTGGAAGTGTTGCCGGGTATGCTTTTGTGATCGAACTGGATGATCTTAAGGGTCGTGATCGTTTAAGCAAAGACGTACCTGTTCTTGCGCTGACACATTACGAAGGTGAGTAAACGACTATTAACTATAGTCTGATAACTAAAACCTAAAATCAAACATCTGCTATAGAAGAATGCTTTGTTCTTAAGAGAAAAAGGAAAAGCCTTTAGATCCTGCATGCATCAGTGGGATCTGAAGGCTTTCTCTATTCCTGATTTTGTCGATTTGTTGAAAATTAAATCTGAACAGCAGTCAAATGTTAGACGAGAAGGAAATCAGTACAGGCTCTATAAATAATCGTTAACAAGAAACAACGTCTATATTAAATGTATAATACATATCGATAAACGAAATGGTAGACAAGCTATTTCTTACATCGGATAGACCGTAGCTACGTTGAAGGAATGTCTGAATGTTTCTTTGTTAAAATTAAATTGCAGATAAGAAATCTCTGACTTTGGCGAAGGCGTTGCGCAGCGCTTCATTGCAGCAGCTCCTGCCTCCTTTCAAGAAGGTTTTCTTGAGTTCGATCATAATGGAGACATTTTGTATGTTATTTAATCTTTTTTTAGGACTCACAGGTGCAGCGGTGATCGTATATTTTACGATGAAAGCCTGGCAGGCTCCGAATGGATTTAAGGCTACTTATCTCATCACTCTTCCTGAGAATATTCAGGTTGATCCTTCGGAAATTGCTGAGTTATCAAAAGCTGCAAAATGGCACAAAATCAGAGATGGTCAATTTAAAGGCGAAAGCAAAATCAGTAAAGAAGCTTTACGTAAGTTAGTCAGTGAAGCTTACTCTGATGTTCCGGAATGGATATCAAAGTTTACAACGCTTATTCTGGCTATCTTGGAATGTAAGTTTTGTTTGGTTAAGAATCGTCGATAGTTTTAGCTGTTATCGTTAGCGTCTAAGTCGTTGGAAACCGATCATCAAAGCAATGATGTGAAAATTCACAGTTAAAAGATGATCTGAATCCAGTTGTCAGAAACAATCAGAGGATTATTTGCGTGCTCGAATCTGTCCCATGACTATTCGAGCTTTTTTTGTCTTTCCTTCGCTGATCATGATCGTTCTTTCAAATCTTCTTTCATCTTTATCGAAAAACTTGAGTGAAATCTTTTTTTGAAATAAGCAAAATTCACAATGTCATTAAGTTAAGCAGATAGAAGCGCGAATTGCTCCGCACTTCATCGTGGTGTTCAGAATCTACCAGAAATTTTTATCTGGAATCAGCCATTTTTCGGCTTCAAGCCTCACGAATACGATAAAAACTGAGTGATTTTCCGCACTTTATCGCCTCTTTTTCAAAATTAAGGCATACTGAAAACAGCGATAATGTTCTGTTATCGCTTCGAGATTATTTCTAATCTTGGAAACAGGCTATTTCCAGTGCGAGGTTGAAGCGCTTGAACTTTTTGCTCGTCTGAAATGCCTGCTTTTTCGTATTGGAACGACCTCATTTTCGATGGTCCATATCACCTCCTTCTGAAGTGCCTTGCCAGTCAGGAACCGCAATACGATTTCTGACAGTGCTTTTCTGTTCGTCTTATACTGCAGCTTCATTCCTGGCTGCTTTGGCAGAGCGCACTTTGAAATAGCGCTGATGAGGTTATAGACCATGACGGCCATATCGATTTCCTGCTCAATCTGATTCTGCTTGCGGGAATGAACCTGTTTACCATGCAGTACGTATTTCAGATCTCGAAAGGACACTTCAATATTCCATCGAAGATGATAAAGTTCCTTGATCTGATCAGCATCAAACTCTTCCTGACTCAGATTGGTCAGCAGGTATTCCATCGTTTTTACCGGTTTTCCATCAGACTCATTCTGGCTTTCGATCTCGGCAATAATCAGTCTGTATGGAAAAAGCAGTGTTGGATTTTGAGGTGTAATCAGCTCTACTGAATTTCGAACTACATATTTGTAGAGATCCGCTCTGTTTCTTGTGGCCGCTTTCTGGGAACTGATCAGGATCCGGCTGGATTCATGGTCCAGCGGCTGATCAAGAGTCTGCCCCGCATCAAGCAGAGAATGTAAGCTGCGCTCCTTCATTCGAAATACGAATTTCTGCTGCGCGGCGTTAATCTGAGTTGCCAGATCGAATGAGAAGAACAGACGATCGTAGATCCAGATGGGAGTACCGGGCTGATCGTATTCCTTTACGAACTGCAGAGCAGCGCTGTTTTCATTCTTATCTTCAGCAGACTGGACCAGATAGTTGATGTAATAGCGGTGTTCAGATCAAAAGCTGCGTTAAAGTGAAGTCCCCAGTGAGGCAGACCATGCCCTGGGATACAGTTCTGAGGTTCATCAGGATTGGGCAGGATTGGAAAGTTGGATCCGTCTACGCCAATGAGTCTGTATTTTCCTTTGAATAAAGGAGATTCCTGAACAAGCTCATCAGTAAAGCCCAGACAGGCGGTCTTTAAAACTGTGTGGTCGAACTTGCTTCGAGCCTGACATACGGCAGAGTCAGTGACCTGGATTTTATGCGTCTTGAAGTAAGTCAGATTCTGCTGGCGAATAGAGCCGCTTGTCAGAGA
>Ga0137297_11109_pt1 | contig 16473 bp, 14 predicted proteins | sample RamsorincwithD2O_FD_97191 | JGI IMG/M metagenome (GOLD analysis project Ga0137297, IMG submission 97191) | Mouse cecal microbial communities from Vienna, Austria - Mucin amended with D2O | ecosystem: Host-associated > Mammals > Digestive system > Large intestine > Cecum | place: Austria: Vienna... | reverse complement strand
GGGAATATCTGGAGGGGTATCTGGGGCATCTGAAGGGGATGATGGAGAGCAGCGAGAAGAAGGACATCGTGTACGCCAAGGCGTATATTGAGGAGCATTATCAGGAGAATCTGTCTCTGGAGGTTATGGCCGGGATTGTGCATATGAATCCCTATTATTTCAGCAGCTTTTTTAAGAAGCAGGCTGGGGAGAATTTTAAGGATTATGTGAATAAGGTGCGGGTCTCTCATGGGGTGTCGCTTCTGCTTTCCACGGATATGAAGGCGTATGAGATTGCCATGGAGACGGGATTTCGAGATGCAAGGGCATTTACGGAGGCCTTCTCCAGGATTTACGGGGAGACGCCAAGCAGTTATAAGAAGAGGGTGCTGGAGAAAAAGTGAGGGATTATACTTCTGAGATAACTCCCTCTCATGGCGGACCTCAGCGAAAAAATAAGCGAAACCTTTATTCAATGGATACTTGAAAGGCAAGATTTTTTAATGTACAATAGATGAATATTGTAACCTTTTTGGGCTGAAAAATTCAGTGGAGGGAGGCAAAGCAGTGTGGAAATAAAGCGTGACAGCTATCTGAAACAGTTGATTTCTTATGGATTTGACGGTCTGGTGAAAGTCATAACAGGTATTCGCCGGTGTGGGAAGATAATGAACTGCTGTGCCGCCAGTTTTCTGTGGATGTGGGAGTGGTGTATGCCAGAACGGTCAATCAGAACGGAAACTCTGTCCGCACTCAGAGAGATTGATTTTGTTGTTACATCTGGAGGCAGGAGGACGTATATCCAGTCTGCCTATGGGATGGGGACGGAGGAGAAGATGGAAATGGAGCTTCGGCCCTTTGCTCTGGTAGGCGATTCATTTCTCAAGATTGTGGTGAGGGCGGATATTGGCAGGCGCTGGTATGATGACAATAGAATTCTGAACATCAATTTTATTGATTTTCTTCTGGATAAGGAGCTAATATAGGAGATTGAATATAAAAGCCTTTTTGGGCGGAAATATTCAGTGAAAAGACAGAGAGCAAAATAGATTATGGGTATGGGAAAAGAGGCCGCGGTACAATAGCTGGTGAAACATCGGTTGTGCAGTGGCTTTTTTGCAGGCAGGAAATGGATATAGCCATATGTATAGCAGGGATGAAAGCGTGGAAACATATGATTTATATTGTAGACAACTTATTAAATTATTTCATATATCTGTTTATAATCTACTGTGGATTTAAGATAAGCCCGAGAAAAAACAGGTTTTTTCTTGGCGTATCTGTATTGACTGTGCTTTTTGCAGGTGTTTTCAATGCATATTATGATGTCAATCCACCGGTTGTTTATATCATTTGGAGCGTGCTTTCCATCTGTTTTTTCTTTGAGGAGCGTTTGGGACATTTGATTCTGTTAAGCGGCGCCCTCATGTATTTTACCGGAATTGTGGATACCTTTAGTGTCATGCTGATGCAGATTGTGATGATAGGCGGGGGAATTGGCAGCACAGAGATTGCCTGGTGGATGGAGCCTGCTTATCTGATTTCGTTTTTGATATATCTTTTGGCATACCTGCGGATTCTTAAAAAGCATGACGTTTATCTGTGCCATATAGAGTTTAAATACAAGTTTGCGCTTTTGGTGCAGGGCAGTATTTTTCAGATGTTTTACAATTATGTTTTTATTTTTTTTAATGAGAATCACACCAGGTATGGAGCGGATGCATATGCAGTATTTTTTATCAGTATTGTGGGAGCAGTATATTCCATTTTTCTTACCCTTAGTCTTGCTGCTAAAAATATTCTGTCACACAGGCAGAACGGGGAACTGCAATCTTTTATGCATATGCAAAAACAGCAATATGATTATCAGTTACAGCAGTCGGCAGCTCTACGGCGCTTTAAACATGATTTGGTAAATCATATCGGCGTGCTCAGAGAGTTAATGAATGAGAAAAAGACAGAAGAAGCCAAAGAATACATAGATACGATTTGGAATATGCAGGATGAATTTGATTTAAAGATTCATACCGGGGACAGTTTTCTGGATGTGATTGTTAATTATTATCTGTATTTAGCGGCAAAGGAAAAGATAGAGTTTGAAGTTGTGGGAAGGCTGACCGAAAAAATGCCTCTTGAGATGGTTGATATCACTACGTTGATGGGAAATATATTGCAAAATGCTGTTGAAGCGGCGAGAAAGGCAGATGTTCCCAGAATACGTGTTGAATTTATAGAACATAAGAAAGAAATTTTTATTGTTGTCAGCAACAGTGCGGCTCAAAAGGTAAATATTAAAAAAGGCTTCTTTATGACATCAAAGAAGGATAGGGCAAACCATGGGTTTGGGCTGAAAAATATGATTGGGACAGTTGCGAAATATCATGGTGAATATTATATGGAATCTATAGAGGAAAATGGGGAAGCGTTGTTTAAAATCAGTATTGCTATCCCAAAAGAATCGAAGAAATGATGGGCATGTAACGTGCATCTGTACGGAGGCAAAGTACAGGGAAGGGGACAGATATGAAAATAGCTGTTGTGGAAGATGAAGATGTGTGGAGAGATAAGGTACAGACCATTGTGGAAAAATACTGCAGGGATAAAAATATTCCTTTTCAAATCAATTCCTATGGCAGCGGAAAAGAATTTATGAAAAATCCGGATACTGACCTGCTGTTTCTGGATATTGAACTTGCAGAGGGGGAAGATGGGTTTCAGATAGCGGAACAAATGATGGATTGTGGGAATAAAAGTAAAATTTGTTTTTTGACTTCTCATACGGAGCTGGCAAGATCAGGATATAAAGTGAATGCTTTCCGGTATATAGATAAAAGGCATTTGGAGGAAATAGGCGAAGCCCTTGATTCTTTTCTGAAAACCAGGGTTCAGGAGCAGATGATTACTTGTAATGATATAAATGGGATTTACATCAAAATAAACCTGAATGAACTTCTGCTTGTTGAAACATATGGAAGAAAATTAAGATATCTTATGTTAGATGGCAGTGAGCATTTTTGTGAGGGGAAGATATCTGAGACGGCGCAAAGCCTGGCCCGGTTTGGCTTTTTTCAGATACAGCGGTCCTATATTGTTAATTTGAAATACATTGAAAAAGTAAACAGCCGTGTGATTACACTTTGCAATGGATTAGAGGTGGTGATTGGAAGGACTCACAGTAATGAGTTTAAAAGGGAGTTTTTCAAGTGGAGAATAGAGTTTGGCAACTGATTTGGGCTGAGTATTTGTGTCGTTTATGCGGAATTTGTGTTATTTATGCAGGGAATATGTTCTTGTTTTACCTGCTGTGATATAAATAAAGGGTTAAGATTCACAGGAGGGAAAATGGAATAACAGCATCAAATAAAGGAAGTAATTATTTATGAAAAAAGCAGCATTAGCAATGGCCGCAGGAGTAATAATTTTTGTCCTTTCATCATGTGGTCAAAAAAAGGACTTAGACGAAAACCAGACATACATAATGGACAGCAGCGCAGACAGGGTTCAGGAACTGCCATCAGGCACCACCATGAATGAAGGGGAGCCTTTGAAGCCTCCGGATAAAGAAAATAGTGATGTTCAGATAAAAAATGACGGCCAGCTGGAAATTTTGGCAGGAGAGTATGAATATCATTCGGATTATGGAACCGGCAGGTTAATTATTAAAAAAACAGATTGTGGATATGATATTTCCGATTATGAATCAGAATCTTCTTATCGGTTTTTAGCTGATTCATCTAACATAGACATCATAGAAAATAATAAAATATATATGAAGTATCCCGAACAGGTTTTATCTGATGGAAGCGCTATTTTCAGCTGGTATATACTGAAATATAATACAGATGGCATAGATGTGTATCACGGGAAATCGGCTGACGAGACGCAATTTTTATACCATGCCTCTAAGAAGGGCGAACAAAGCCTGCAGGACGGGCAGGAGCTGATACAAACCTCCCAGGGCCAGCAGGAAGAGATACAAAGCCCCCAGCCGCAGACAGAGGAACGGACGGATGACGGAAATCTGCTGTACGAAGCTTTTCTGAAAAATGAAACCGGCGTAAGGAACCCGTATGTGGAGGGCATGAAGCTGACCGTTATGGATGATAAAAACTATGAATCCGAATTTGAAGACGCAGAGAAAACCTATGCTTATGTGGATGTAAACAGCGATGACAATCCGGAACTTATTTTCAAAATAAGCTCCGGGACAAGTGAGCTGATGTATATTTTGGGAATCTATGATAGCGAACTTATTTGCTTTGATGTATTTGAAACCCATACCCCAGGTATCTCGTTCGGAGTGTATGATTATGGTTTCGTTTGGGAGGTACAAAATTATGATGGTTTTGAAATGACAGTTTATACCTACACCGCCGATGGACAGCCTGTGAAAGCCAGACGTTTTACGGAAGAGAGCGGGGCTGATATTGCGGCTTACGAAGGAGAAGAACCACAATGGATTGACTGGCAGGCAGCAGAAGAAGATTATTGATTTTCTGCTGAATATATTTTCTGCTGGATGAGAAACGAATAGAAGAGGCTGCCGCGCAACAGGTGATAAAGCATCTGTTGTGCGGCAGCTTCTTTTTTTATATGATGGGGAATAGGGTATCTGACAAAAGGAGAAACTGTCGTGGGTAGTGTCGAATAAGATGACACTGCTAAAAAAGAAAGGGAGGGAAAGGAATGTGGCGAAAAGGGTACAGGCAGTGTCTAAAAGGGCCTGCAGTCGTTGATTTTGAGAGGAGTGTCAAGTAAAATGGCGTCAACAGAGAGGGAAAACAAACGCAGCAAAGGTGTGAAAAACACGGATCATATGAATACGAAAGAAGAGATTTACACATATGTAACAGAACAGACAAAGAAGCTGGGGCTTAAGGAGCTGTATGGGCTGACGGCAAGCCAGATTGGCCTTGCCCTGAATATCAGCAGAAACCTGGCAAGCCAGTATTTAAATGAGCTGGCAAAGGAAGGGGATCTGCTAAAGATTATCTCCCGGCCGGTATATTTTCTCCACAAGGTAACGCTGGAAAGCATGTATGGCGTACACCTGCAGGACAACGTGTTCCCATCCGGGGAGGATCTTAAGAAAGAGCTTGCCAGGGGACATATTTTAGGAAAGGGATTTGAGAAGGTAATAGGGCGGGATGAAAGCCTGCATTTTAGTATTGAACAGATGGTGTCAGCTCTGGGATATCCGCCTATGGGCCTTCCGGTTCTGATTTCCGGTGAACGGGGAAGCGGAAAACGGTATCTGTCAAAAATTGCTTATGAATATGGCCTGGAGCAAAGGATTTTAAAGGAAAACAGCCGTTTTGTCGAGGTCAACTGTCCGGAATATGCGGGAAATGAACAGAGTTTTTCAGAATTGCTGTTTGGGAATGAGGAGAAGGAGGGCATTTTATTAAAAGCCAGGGGCGGTATGCTTTATTTCAATGAGATATCCGCCTTTTCAGAAGAGGCGGCAGGAAGGCTGCTGAGGCTGGAGGAGAGACGGGAATACTACGATGCCAAAAACAAGGTAAAACGAAAATACAGCGGCCGGATGATCTTTTCCACCAGTGAGCCTGTGGAGAAGCTGAACGGAAGAACTATACAGAGAGTCCCTGTGATTATATCCCTGCCTCCCCTGGAAGAACGGTCTGCCGGTGAAAAGGAGCAGCTGATTTTTTCCTTCCTCAGAAATGAATCTAAAAGAATAGGAAAAGAAATCTTGTTAAGCAGCCAGATCATCGGCATGCTGATGGAGAATCAATATGCCGGAAATGTGGAAGAGCTGCAGCAGGTTATCCGGGGCAGCTGCGCACGGGCCTATATGGATACAGGCAAAGGAAAAGACAGTATGACGCTGCTTTTGTATCATATGCCTCCCAGACTTGTGACCAATACGGATCGGGACTGGAGCAAAAAGAACAAGACCAGCCTTATCAGGCTTGACAGTATAGAGGATTATGGGGATCCGGAGCATGTAAGCAGGCTGTTTGAGGAGCTGTCAGACAGAATGGAACAATATGCATGCCGCAAGATAAACGGGCACCAGCTGATTGAGGAAAGCCGGGAGGTCTGGCAGGATTATAAAAAGACGGAAGGAAGAGAGGTACATTTCTTTAACGGGAAGGTAAAGGTTCAGCTTCAGGTTCTTGGGAAGCTGTGCCAGATGCCGGAAAACCCATACCAGGTAATCCTCTCAGAAGAGGCACTGGAAATCATGGGGAAGCTGTTTGGCCAGCAAAACTATGCCGGATCCAGGCTGATAGGCTGGATGCACCGCAATAGGGAGACTCTGGAGAGGACGGCTGCCCGGTATGAAAGAGAGATGCCTTATGAGGCGGCAGCATATTCCTGGATGGAAGAGCAGATGGACAGGGATTATCAGATACAGATGAGCCTGCTGCTTAAGCTGGTGTTTCTTCTGGAGACATATTCCAATAATTATTTCCATTTTAAGAAGGAAATCTGTATTATGGCTGCCCACGGGCAGGAAATTGCCAGAAGAATGGCAGACTATGTAAACAGCGTATGCCTTCAGAAGGTTGTTTTTCCGTTGAATATCGGCGATGGGGAGGAATCCTTATACAGGCAGATTGAGGCAATAGCATACTCCATGAAGCCGGAACAGACACTTTTAATATTCATGGATTTAAAGCTTGCCCAGGCGCTGGAATCCAAGCTGGCATCCCTCTCTTTCAGAGGTTCCTTTGGAATCGCAGATCAAATCGGGTTAAAACAGCTTCTCACTGTCGGCAAAGAGCTTGCGAAGGCTGTAAAGCCTCAGGAAATTCTTAAAAAGCTGACACAGGAGGAAAAAAGAAAAACTCTGTTCTGCGAAAGCAGGAAACCATTGCCCACCATTTTGTTCACCAGCGAGATGGGGATAAAGACAGCGGAAAAATTTGCGGAGATGTTCCTTCGCTGTCTTCCCGGGGAGAGCATGATCCAGTGCCTGACCTACGATTATCTCAGCCTGACAAAGCCAGAGCAGGTGAGAAGGGTGTTTTCAGATTATGAGATCATCTGCGTCATCGGGATGATGCCTTCCAGGGTAGACAGGGTGCCGTTTATCTCTATCGAAAATATGATTTCCATGGCTGACAGCTTCCGTATCAAGGAGATTCTGGAGCCATATCTGACAGGGGAGCAGATAGAGATGCTGATCCAGGGGATCGTAAAGGATTTCACTCTTCAAAATGTAACCAGATACTTAACCATCCTTAACCCGGATAAGACGCTGGAGTTTGTCCATAACGCGCTGAAGGAATATCAGTCTCTTGCAGGAGTGTTCCTGTCGCCCAGGGTGGTGATCGGTTTAAGCGTCCATATGTGCTGCATGATTGAGAGGCTGGTGACAAAGACTCCTTTTGAGGAGCATCTGAATTACCAGAGCTTTGTGGAGGAGGAGCAGACATTTATTGAGAGAATGAGAAAAAGCATGGACACGCTCTGCGAGTTTTACCATGTGGAGATCCCTCTGGGAGAACTGGCATACATTCATGATTATATTAAAAATGACAAGGATACGGAGGATTTTTATGCGTAAATTTATAGTTGCTTCCCATGGCTATATGGCAAAGGGGCTGGTTCATACGGCTGAGATGGTGCTGGGGAAGCTGGAGAATCTGAACTATATCTGTGCTTACGTAGATGATGGCAGACCCTTTGAAGAGAGCATCAGGGATGCTATGGAGGAGATGGAAGCAGGAGACGAGATAATTATCATGACGGATATTTATGGAGGAAGCGTGTGCAATACATTCCTTTCCTACATAAATAACAGACAGATCTATCAGGTTGCAGGCATGAATCTGCCTTTGCTCATCGAATTGGTGACCAATCCTTTAGAGGATACCAGGGAGCTGATCCGTCAGGCCGTGGCAAAAGCCCGTGCCAGCATCTGCGAGCCGGCAGCAATGATGACAGATTTATCAGCAACAGCTGAAGAATTTTAAAAGTGAGGGGGTGATAGGATGATCAAGCTGCTGAGGGTAGACTATCGTCTGATCCATGGGCAGGTGGCTTATGCATGGACCAATTACTTAGGTGCAGACTGTATTCTGGTAGCCAATGACGGGCTGTCGGCAGATCCCATCCGCGTGCAGGCGCTAAAGCTTTCAAAGCCTGCGGGGATCAAGCTGGTGTTAAAAGGCGTCGAGGATTCTATCAAAGCGATCAACAGCTCTGTAACAGACAAGTATAAGCTGTTTATCCTGGTGGACAACATGAAGGATGCCAGGCGGATGGCGCAGGGGTGCCCGTCAATCACAAGTGTGAATGTGGGCAATCTGTTTGCGGCAGGAGGCAGGGCTTTGTCGGTCCGGTGCTACGCAACAGATGAGGATATCGGAATCATCAAGGAACTGATGGCAGACAACATTGAAATCGATATCCGCAGTGTACCGACGGATCCGAAAGCTGTGCCCAATCTATAGGAGGAAAATAGAATGACTACGTTGATGGATGGAATTATAGTAGCCGGCGTTTTTGCCGGAAGCCAGATACTGGACAACTTAACAGGGACTCCCCGGGTCAACCAGCCTATATTTGCATGTCCCCTGTTAGGGCTGCTGCTGGGTGATTTTCAGACCGGCCTTTATCTGGGAGCGGTTTTGCAGGTGATGTTTATGGCAGCGGTCGGCCTTGGCAATGCCATGCCGCCAGATGGTCTGCTGGGAGGTGTTCTGGCGACTGCTTTTGCAATCCGGATGGGAATCGGAACAGATGCAGCCATAGCCATGGCAATGCCCATAGCGGTAATCGGAACGATTCTTCTCAACACGAAAAACTCTGTCATGAGTATTCTTCAGAGGATAATCGATAAGTTTGTGGAAGCAAATAATCCAAGAGGCGTTGATATTGCACATTGGGCCGTACAATTTGGATGGCTGGTGCCCTTCCACTTTATTTACTGTTTTATTATCTACATGCTGGGAGGAGAGCTGGTTTTAAAGTTTATTGAAAGCCTGCCTCAGTTTGTATTTGACGGGATGACTGCATTTGCCGGTGTTGTTCCTGCAATCGGTATTGCCATGCTGATGAAAATGGTGTTCCGGACAAGCCTGGTACCGTACTATTTTTTAGGCTTCTTTCTGTCGGCTTATCTGAAGGTGCCGATTCTGGGAGTGGCAATCGTATCTGTGATTATTGTGGCCACCACCATTAAATTTGACGGCGTAAAGGCAGCCATTGAAACCGGGCAAAACGGAGAGGAGGACGAGGATAATGACTTCTAAAGAGATGACTGTGCCGGCGGCAGAGGGGCAGAGGGAGATCCCTGCTGTTACAAGAGATGATATGAAAAAGGTCTGGAGACGTTCCTACCACTATTATTTATCCTGGGGACTGGAGCGCCAGGCCAATACAGGATTTCTATACTGCATTCTTCCGGTGCTGAAAAAACTGTACGGCGAGGGTACAGAGGATCTGAAGGAGGCCATGAAACGTCATCTGGATATGTTTGCCTGTCATATTGCGTTCTGCACCTTTATCATGGGGATCGTGTGTTCCATGGAGGAAAAGAACGCCAGGGAAAAGGATTTTGACCCGGAGCTTATCCGCAATGTAAAGGTAGCTCTCATGGGTCCTCTTTCCGGAATCGGCGATTCTTTCTTCTACGGGCCTATCAGAACCATCGCAATCGGTATAGGCACTACCATGATGCTGGCAGGCAATCCCTTAGGGATCCTTGTGTACATAGCCATCTATTTTGCACCTATCATGGTGGTTAAATGGAACGGGCTTTGGCTGGGATGGAAAGCAGGGGCAGGATTTTTGGATAAAATGCAGAGGACAGGGCTGATGGACAAGGCTGTCCACGGAGCAGGGATCATGGGTATGATGGCTATTGGATGTATGACCTGTACGATGGCCAAGACCAACCTGTCTGTGATGATAGGTTCAGGGGAGACAGCTAAAACCTTACAGTCCATCATGGACGGAATCATGCCCAACTGTGTGATCCTTGGGGTGGTATGGCTTCTGTTTTATCTGGTGAAGAAGAAAAATATAAGTCCTCTTTTGCTGGTGTTTATTGTTCTTGCCGCATGTATTTTACTTGCCTTTATAGGCATCGTGTAGGATGTGTGCCCGGAATATCTTTTGTATCTGACAATACCAGGTACAGAGAGACTCCGGGAATACATCAGGGAAGCAGGGAGGACTATATGAATTTTGCAACCATTGGAACAGGATGGATTGTGGACACATTTATAGACAGTGCAGCCGTTCTGGCGCCGGATCTGTACTGCCGGGGCGTGTATTCCAGGGACTATAGAAGAGGGGCGGAATTTGGAGCCGGACATGGAATCCACAGGGTCTACACGGATCTGCAGCAGATGGCTGAGGATAGAGAGCTTGACGGCGTATATATTGCCAGCCCCAATGCGTTCCACTACAGGCAGGCAGCTTATCTGATGGATCACGGGAAACATGTGCTGTGTGAAAAGACATCAGTGGTGACAGCAGAACAGCTGAAGCTTCTGTATGAGAAAGGAGAAAAGAATCAGTGCATTTTCCTGGAAGCTTTGAAAGGAATCTACACACCGGAAATGAAACTGGCAAAGGAAGCCCTGGGCCGGCTGGGAGAGATTCATCTGGCGCTGTTTGACTATTCCAAATACTCATCGAAATATGACAGCTATGCCGCCGGGCATATCCCCAATATATTTAACCCGGCCATGGCTGCCGGCGGACTGATGGATATGGGAATTTACAATGTGTATCCTGCCGTCTATCTCTTCGGGATTCCGGAAAATATTGACGCAAGGGCAAGCTTTCTGCGCACAGGGGCAGATGCAGCCGGGGCTCAGATATTTGAGTATCCGGATAAGACTGTGGTATTAAGCTATTCTAAATCAGGGTCGTCTTCTCATGATGCGGTGATCATGGGGACAAAGGGAACTCTGCACATAGATTCTGTGGAGACCTTAGGCAGAGTATGGATTCAGTGGCAGAGCGGCGAGACAGAGGTAGTAGGGGAGCGCAGCAGGGAGATTCCGGCTATGGGGTATGAGGCAGAATGCTTTTATCGGCTGGCTTCCAGGGGATGGGAGAAGGATACCCGCAAATATTACAGAGAGCTGCAGGAATTGGGAATCGCTGTGCAGGAAACCATGGAGATGATCCGCAGGAAAGCGGGAATCTATTTTCCGGAAGCATGTTATGAAATCTAAAGATGGATACTAAGAGGAGGATATAGTATGGACAGAGTAAAAGAAAGAGAACGTATGGCACGTCAGGATCTGGAGATTTTGATGAAGGTGGATCAGGGGGAGCTGGATGCCATGACCCAGGCAATTCTGGATGCCAGCCGGATCTATGTGGCAGGCTGGGGAAGAGCAGGCCTTACCATCCGGGTTCTTTCCATGGACTGTTCCCAGATGGGGCTGCGGACCCATATTGTGGGAGATGCTTCCACGCCGGCTGTAAAGGAAGGGGATCTGGTGGTGATAGGAAGCGGATCCGGAGAGACAGAGACCATGAAAGTGATCGCCGCCAGGGCAAAAAAATTTGGTGCAAAGCTTGGCCTTATCACTGGAAAAAGAGATTCCTCCATCGGGCAGCTTGCAGATTATAAGATCTATATTCCAAGGCCGGAGGAGGAGAAAGGCCATCCGGATATGATGGGAGGCTCATTCTACCATGTGGTGGTGATGGTCTGTGATCTTCTGCGGGGCTATGCCATGGAAGAGCTGCATGTGACCACAGCGGATCTTCACCGGAATCATAACAATCTGGAATAGAAGATAACAGAAAGGAGGCGCTTTTTGGGGATGGAGGAGGTTTTGAGACAGAAACCATATAAAGATTACCATATTTCCATTTTAGGCTTTGGATATCTGATGGAGTATATTGAGGACTGCTACCACAATTTTCTTGGAGATGGAGTATCCGGGCAGATCCTTGGGGTGACGGCGGACGAAGACGGGCTGGTGAGAAAACAGGAGAAATTCTCCTTTCAGATATTGCTTAGGGATAATAAAAAGGCCTTGAGAGAAAACAGGTCGGATCTGATTTTGCTGGCTACGCCTCCGTCGGCAGCTGCCTCTGTAGTGGAGCATGAGGTGAAGGAATACGTGGAGGAGTGCCGGAAGGAGTGCCGGAAGCTGCCGATTATCTTCGCTTTTCCTCCGGCACCTGCGGGACAGTGGTATAAGCATGTGCTGGGAGAGGACATAAAGGTAGTGAACATTCTGCCAAATATGGTAAACAGGATTGGAAGCTTATATGCTGCACCAGATGGAATCACCTATGTAACCTATCCGGAGGGAAAGGCGTGGGAATATGAAGATCAGGCGATGCTTCAGGAATTTTTCCGGCCTCTCGGCAGTGTGGTGGCAGTCCACCCGGATCATCTCACAGAAATGCTGGCAGGTACAACGGCAGTCCATAATGTTTCGGAGCTTATCTTTACCATTGCAGATGTATTATGTGCATCTGGCTGTGACGTGGATTACCGGCAGATTGCCAGCGCTATGAGGGCTCATCTGCTGGAAATAAGCAGTTTTAAGCCGACAGTGGAGTACCCCTGTGATAAATGGGCCTTACCACCGTCTCTGTCCATCCTGACAGGAAGGATTATAGAGGAGTGGCATCGGGGCACCAGAGATTTTTACTATGACGCAGGTCTTCCGAAACAGGACGGGGACCGGATCCTGGATTCCCTGCTTCATCTGCATCTGCTGAAGCATCAGGTGATGGACAGGCAGGTGCTTGTCCAGGAGGCGAAGCAGCATGCAACAAAAGGGGGCGTGCTGGAAAAAAGCACCCAGATATTCCATATTACGATTGAAACCTATGTTAAAAAGCTGCTGTATCCCTATCCCTATGTAAGGATTGGGGAGGAAGAGCTGAAGCGGCTGGGAGATAAGGTGTATCTTCTCAATCAGATTGTTGCGGAGCATGGAAAGAAGCTTGACAAAAGGGAAAACGGCATAAAATTTGATATACCTAACCATGCAGCGGCCTTCGGGCTTCTTGCCAGACACACAGTAAAAAGCCATCTGAGAGGGGCAGAAGAAGCGCTGTCTGTAGGGGTCGTTTGCTATGCCAGACAGAGGGGAAAACGTATGAGGCAGCGCTGTGACTATTACGGAGATCCGGTTAATATGCTGAGCTACAAAGCCTATTGTGAATGGTGTCCGGAGGATACACAGATGGAATCGGTTACGCTTCAGAAATCTCCGGTACATAAAACAATGGTTACAGATTGCCACTGGATCAATGACTGGAGGAAATACGGGCTTCTGGAATACGGGCATTACTACTGTGATTTCGCGGATCCAAACCTGGTAAAAGGGTTTGATGACGCCATGTTCCTGGAAATGCCGGAAATCTATGCACGGAATTTAAAGCATTGTTCTTTCATATGGAGCGGGGCGGATCTGAATGAAGAAAATGAAGCATGGCTGGATAAACGACGGAAAGAACTGAAAAATCTTGTGACGGAAAGCTGGGAGTATCATACGGCTCACCTGTACCACACCATGAAGGAAGCTTTGCTCATGGCCCTGGGAAAAGGGGCGGAGAGGATTCTGGATGATTTCAGAAAAGAATATGCAGGCCTTTTTGGATACGAGGCACTTGCGGTTTTAGATTCTTATGAGTATGAAGATTTTACCATAGCCAGATTTCATGAGGCAGAGGGACAGGAGGCAGCCGGTCTGCAAAGGGAAGGTGCAGGATGAAGGAACGTGTGAAAAGATACATGATTTCCAGGCTGGAGGAATGGGAAAAGGATATTACGGCTTTAGCAGATTCCATTCACGGATTTGCAGAGCTGGCAGGAGAAGAATACCATTCTATGGAAGCCTTATGCTCCTATCTGGAAAAAAGAGGGTTTCAGACAGAAAGGGGCCTGGGAAGCCAGAAAACTGCTTTCCGCGCAGTTTACGGAGAGGGGAAGCCTGTGATCGGCTTTCTGGCAGAATATGACGCTTTGCCGGAGCTGGCCTGGCCTGCATGTCCGGACAGCCGGGGAATCAACGGGCCGGGACATGGCTGCGGCCACAATCTGCTGGGGGCAGCCGCAGCTGCAGCCGCCTCAGCTTTGGCAGATGCCATGGGACAGGAGAGACGAGAAGGGACCCTGGTGGTATACGGAACACCGGCTGAGGAGACCCTGTATGGGAAAAACCAGCTTTTGAAGGAAGGATATTTTAAGGAATTAGATGCCGCCTTATGCTGGCATCCCGGAAGGACCAATCATTGCGGAGAATATCAGCATAAGGCTATGCATTCGGTAAAATTTTTCTTCCGAGGCCGCCCGGCCCATGCGTCTGTCTGCCCGGAGCTGGGAAGAAGCGCTCTGGATGCCTGTGAGCTGATGAATGTGGGCTGTAATTATCTGAGGGAGCATGTAAGCACAGATGTGAGAATGCACTATTCCTATGAGGATTTCCAAAACAAGCCCAATGTGGTTCCGGAATATGGGGGCGTATGGTATTTTATACGGGCCAGAAGAAGGAAGACAGCAGATGAGGTACTGGACAGAATACGGAAAATTGCCAGAGGAGCTGCCCTGATGACAGAGACAGATTCAGAAGAGAAGCTTCTTGCAAGCGGCAGTGAGACTATCATAAATTCCGTACTTTCAGAAATCGTATATGAGAATATGAAGCTTATTGGAGCGCCCCAGTTCAGTGAGGAGGATATGAGTCTGGCAAGACACCTGGCAGAGCCTCTGGGGCTTCCGGGGATTCTGGACAGAAGAATAGAAAAACCGGATGGAAAGATCAAAGAAGAGCCAGGCTCCTCTGATTTTTCAGACGTAAGCCAGGAGATACCGGCGGTGGAGCTGGGAACTACCTGTTTTATTGACAATACCCCCGGCCATCATTGGACGGTGACAGCAGCTGCAGCCTCCGGGTTCGGCCATAAAGGGATGCTGTTTGCTGCAAAAGTACTTGCCGCCACAGGATATGATCTGGTTGATGATGAAGAAAGGCTTGGGAAGGTAAAGGAAGAGTTTATAAGGAGAAAAAGGGAAAATGAACTTTATGCTGGATAGCATCAATCTGGATGACATAGGATTTGCCCATAAGCATTTTGCAATCTGCGGGGTGACCAGCAATCCCAGTATTATAAAGAAAGAAGGGAATGTGGATCTGGTCACCCATCTGAAGGCGATTCGGGAGATTATCGGAACGGAGCGAAGCCTTCATGTACAGGCAGTCGGGGATACGGCAGAAGAGATGGTTAAAGAGGCACAGAGAATCTGTTCCAAGGTGGACAGAGAAGTATATATTAAAATACCGGCCACCACGGAAGGCTTTCTGGCCATGAAGGAGCTGCACAGGCAGGGAATCCATGTGACAGCCACAGTGGTGTACACACAGCTTCAGGCTATGATGGCGGCTGCATGCCATGCAGAGTATATCGCACCGTACTACAACCGGATGGAGGCGATGGGAATGGAGGCGGAGCACGTGATTGGCGGGATCCGCCAGGTTTTTGACAGAAATCACTGCCATAGCCGGATTCTGGCCGCCAGCTTTAAGAACCCTTTCCAGGTGGAGAAGGCAATCTGTGCAGGCGCCCACTGTGTGACCGTACAGCCCCAGATGCTTAAGGAAGTGTTTGAAGCCGTTTATATCAAAAAAGCAGTGGAAGATTTTAAAAGTGACTGGGCCAGCCTGTATGGAGAGAAGCTGGTGGGAGAATCGTTACCAGAGAGAATCGTTGGGCCTGTTTAAGGCCGGGCAGCAGGAGAGAGCTAGTATGATGCAGTTTTTTGGAAAATCCGTATACAAAGGGATTACAGCAGGCCCCATAATGGTGCTGAAGAATCAGGCGGATCCGGTGAGAAGGAGAAGCATAGATAATCCGGAGGCAGAATTTGAGCGGGTCAGAACAGCTGTGATCCAGGCAAAGGAGCAGCTTCAGGTTTTGTATGAAAAAGCAGTAAAAGAAGTGGGGGAATCTGGTGCCGTTATATTTCAGGTACACCAGATGATGCTGGAGGATGAAGTTTTTCTGGAAGCAGTCCGCAGCATGATTCAAAGGGAAATGGTAAACGGGGAATATGCAGCCGCAGTTACAGGGGACAATTTTTCAGAGATGTTTGCCGGCATGGACGATGAGTATATGAAGGCCAGGGCCGCGGATATAAAGGACATTTCCAACCGCCTGATCCGTATCCTGGAAGGGCGCACAGAGACAGAGGTGTCTTTCGACAGCCCCATGATTGTTGTGGCAGATGATTTAAGTCCAAGCCAGACGGTCCGGATGGACAAAGAAAAAATACTTGGTTTTGTAACCATACACGGTTCGGTTAACTCTCATACAGCAATTTTAGCCCGTATGATGAACATTCCGGCACTGATGGGAGTGCCTGTGGATTTAGGAAGGCTTTATACAGGAATGCAGGCTGTTGTGGACGGCTTTGAGGGAAACGTAATCTTCCAACCGGATGACGGCCAGCGCCAACAGGCAAAAAGAAGGATGGCGGAGGAAAAGGAGAAGCTTCACCTTCTGGAGGATTTGAAGGGAAAAGAAACAGTA
>Ga0137297_11101_pt1 | contig 16590 bp, 12 predicted proteins | sample RamsorincwithD2O_FD_97191 | JGI IMG/M metagenome (GOLD analysis project Ga0137297, IMG submission 97191) | Mouse cecal microbial communities from Vienna, Austria - Mucin amended with D2O | ecosystem: Host-associated > Mammals > Digestive system > Large intestine > Cecum | place: Austria: Vienna... | reverse complement strand
TAAATTTTTTTGATGATTGGTTATCGTCTGTTTTTATTGTAAATCTTTTTGTCAAACTTGTAGTAACGTGCCGCGCGGTGGGCTACTCCCTGCTGTCGTTCTTCGAGCGGCACCACATAGTCCATCATGCTTATTTTTTTATGGAAATTACGGACGTCGATGCTGCGGTCATGGATGACTTCGTAGAGGCTTCGCAACTGTGCTGCTGTAAATTTGCGCGGCAACAGCTCAAACAGTATCGAAGGCTGGGCGTCGGCAACCTGACGTATGTAACGGGTGGCTTCGTTAACGATAAGATTGTGGTCAAACGCAAGCTCTTTTATGTCAGACAAAGCTACCCATGATGCCTGATGCTCGTCGAGTGAAGAGTCGATAGTACGGTCGATTTTTACGAGAGCCATATAGCCTATGGTCACGATGCGTTCTACTTTGGCGTTCTGTGCCCGTTCGAGCCAATGTACGTCGCGTATGTCGCTCGTGCGGTCTTTTGAACCGAACGCCTTGAATTGAAGCAGACTTACGTTTTTAAGCCCGGTAAGTTCGTATAATACCCTGCGGGCGGCTTCATCAAGGTCTTCGTCCTGATATATAAGGCTTCCGGGCAGTTTCATGTCATGGTACTCTTTCCCGTCCTCTTCGCCGTGACGGTTTACGAGCAGCACTTTAAGCTGTTCGCCGTCAAATCCTACGACAACGCAGTCGACAGATATGTGATTGTTGGCTAATGGGGCCGTCGTTTGTGGGTCGAGCACTGTTCTGTGGCTTGGTTAGTTGGTTAATCGCTGCAAATTTAGTAATCGGATTTTAATAAAACAAATTTTTAATACATGTTATAAAACATTGCTTTGGTGTGAGATAGTTATCTTTATGTATACAATAAGGAAGCTAATGTTATTGTATGTTGTATGATAACGTTATTGTATGTTATACAATATTATTCGATAGGGGCCAGCAGCGCTGAAATTATGGCTATTTTAGGGTAGTAGGGCAGTGCTTTTTTCGAGCGTGGAGTCACGCGCGTACCTATATAATAATATGCTTTCTGCCGGTCCCATGCCGGAGTGCTTACTTGATGTGTTTCTCCCGGAGGTATCGTTGTGTCGATTGTTACGTCACGGCTGTGCAGCATCTCGCCGCCCATTGTGTAGTAGCTTATATGCAGTTTTACCGTGTGCAGCGGCATGCAGTGTCGATTGGTTATGAAAAATGTCTCGCGCATGGAGCGCAGGGGCTTGTCGTATCCTTTTATGGATAGGCTGTCGGGGCTCCCTGTCATAGCGGGGTCTGTGGGTCGTATGGTGTCGTTTGTCGCTTCCGCTATAATCGGTTTGAGATGGCGTCGTGTCGTGCGGGTGCGTGTGTCGGCATAGGCCGTCACGGACAGCAGTATTATAAGCAGCGACAATATTGGTTTCATGGCGGAGGTAATGCGGTTTTACAAATATCGTGGTTCGATGGGGCCGTCTTTCGACATCGGGAATACGCGCACGCAGCCGTTTACGTCGCGCGGTTTATCGTTATTGACCCTTATGCCGAGACGTGATATGTAAGGGAGCATCCTCCATATGTTTACTTTTATGCTTGAGCCGTGTCTGTGAAAGCCGAGGTGTCCGTCGTCATTCAGGGTAAGGGTGAAGTTTTTTGGCTTCAACAGACGTCGGCCGCCATCGGTGTCGGTATATAGTACAGCTGAGTATACGCCGCGTTTGGATGTCGGTTTGAGAGTGCCCATTTCCGTGCCCGGATAAAGTGAGCGCATGGGCGATTTGAGCAGTATCATGCTGTAGGCTACGACCTCGTCGGTCATGGGTCCGTCATGTTGTATGCGTTCGATGACTACTGTTGCTCCGTTGCTCGGAAATTGCCATATGCCTTCGATAATATGGAGAGGCATGCCGCGTAGACGGGCTTCTACGCTGTCGCGGTCATAATAGCCGCCGTGTATCGGTTTGGCGGCATGAACTGTGCCTGTGCAGACAATGAGGGTGATGAGGATGGAGAGTATGCGCATGATGAGGAGGGAGGAGGATTTTTTATATGGTCTTGAACTGATACTGCAGGCCGAAGCTGAGAATCTCTTTCAACTGCCATTTGCTCCATCGGGAGTCATCAACCTTGTCGCGGCTTGAGTCATAGCGAAGATGTACGTATAATTGTGTCGACAGATAGCGGTTGATCGAGAAGTTGAGCGTGTTTTCCCAGTCGCCCTGAGCATAATCATAGTCGGTGAAGAGGAATATACGTGAATTGTAAGTTATGTTCCACATTATGTTCCATGACAACTTCATCTCTGCGTTGCTACCGACTTCGCTTATGGTGCGGTGGCCCTCTTTTATGCCGAAGTTGGTGACATTAATTTTGTGGTTGGTCGACATTTTCATGTTGTATGACAACGGAGATATGGACACTTCTATACGAAAGCGTTTCGGCTTGTTTTCTTTGCTGTAGGTCATACCGAGACCGACGTTGAGTTCTCCGGGCGAGAGAAATGCCGATTTCAAATCGCGCGAGTTGCTTTTGTAACTGTTGAAGAACTGGGTCTTGAACATGGCGTTGGCCGAGTAGTACCAGTTGTTGATGGCCCTTACACCGAATGTGCCGTTGAATTGAAACAGGTCCTCGCTGATCAGGTAGTTGTGCACGGTGTCGTTGGGCGCGCTTGATATGGCGAGTTTGTATTGGGTCGTGGCTTCGGCCATGAGGTTGGGGTGAAATTTTTCGTTCAGTTTCACGTTCCACCTCACGTTGCCTATCATGTTGACGTTGTTGTTGCCTCCCTGATACCAGTTGGGACTTATGTAGGCTTGCGAGAACTGCAGCCCGGCTGAGAAGTTGTGGAGCCAGTGGCGGCGTTCGATTTCAATCTGGGTGTCAGGCTCTTTGACTTTGTTGTCAAGGGTGATGACTTCCGATATTATGATTGTCGACTGCGATGGGTCGACAGTGGCCTTGTACTGCTTGGGAGGAGCCGGCAGGGTCATTATGTTGTACTTTACAAGATCGGGATGGTTGATCATGTAGTGCCTTTTTATGTCACGGAAGCGGCGGTGGCGGTCGGCCTCGATTGTAAGCCAGTCTAAAGCTTCGTTATCCGATGCCAATATAGGCGATGGGTCGGTCACCGCTATTGAGTCGATATACTCAGCGTAGTCAAACACCAACGGCATATAGGTTATTACCGGCAGGTCAGACGTCGGTATGAGCGGCAGTTCCTTTATGGCCGACACTTCATCGAGTGTATCGGTCAGAAAGTCGGCGAACGGATTGTATTCTTCCTCTATGATTATGATTGAGTCGGGCTCTTCGGCCTCTTCAAGTTCCAGCAGGTCAAGCAATCGTGGTTCTACCGGTTCCTGTTGTTGCGAGTTTGCCGGAACCGTATATAATGCAGTTACTAATAGAAACGGGATAAACTTGAACTTGGATAGTGACATATTGCGCCGATTAATGAAATTAGTGTTACGCAAAGTTAATAATAATAACCGCTTTATGCAAAAAATGTCACTTTAATCTATCTATCTGATGCTGTTTCGTATTTTTATTCGGGAATGGGTTATTATGTATGCCGCTGTTTTTGTCGCCGTATTAGTTTTATATCGGTATGTGTTAAAAACGTATTTTTTAATCCTGCAGTGTTGTGAGAGCATTAATCGGCATCTCGGTACTTTTATTTTACGGCGGTGTAGATGGTGCAGGTGCCGAAGGTGAGGCGACGGAAGCGGCAGTCGGTGAAGCCGGCGTCGCGCATAAGCTGGAGCATATCGTCGCCTTGCGGTACGGCGGCTATGCTTTCGGGCAGGTAGCTATAGGCGCGCACGTCGTGTGACACAAGGCGTCCTACGGCAGGTATTATGTGGTGTGTGTAGAAGTTGTAAAACGGTTTTACCAGTGGCGAGACGGGTGTGGAGAGCTCGATGACACAAAGCATGCCTCCGCGTGACAGCACTCGGTACATCTCACGGTATCCTCGATCGAGATGCTCGAAATTGCGTACTCCGTAGGCTACGGTTATGCAGTCAAATACCTCTTGGGCGAAGGGCAGGTCAAGGCAGTCGCCGGTCATAAAGCGTATGTGAGCTTCCGCTCCTGAGTTTTCGGCTTTTTTTCGGGCTATTGCTATCATGCCTTCGCTCAGGTCGATGCCGGTAATCCTGTCAGGGTGAAGCCGACGATGCATCAGCAGAGCAAGATCGCCCGTGCCTGTGGCAACGTCAAGTATATGTTGCGGCGCCCGGCGGCGCAGCATGTTGACTGCGCGCCGCCGCCACAATTTATCTATGCCGAAAGTCATCATGCGGTTCATGAAATCGTAGGCCGGAGCAATAGAATCAAACATCTCTCTTACCTGCTCGGTCTTGCAGCGGTCATCACCGTATGGGTTGATTTTTTCAGCTTTTACGTCCATTGGTTACGGTATGGTTATTTGCGTAAAGCGAGATACTCCTCCACATTTTTTCTGATGCGCCCGGCGAGGTCAGTCTCGTCGGTCTTGACAAACAGCTCGCCGGTTATGTGCTCATACAGCTCGATATAGCGTTCGCTTACTGACTCGCAGTAGGCGTCGGTCATTTCGGGAACCTGTTGTCCGGGCTTGCCCATGAAGTCGTGCTCTATAAGCCATTGACGTACAAATTCTTTTGAGAGCTGGCGCTGCGGTTCGCCTTTGGTGAAACGCTCCTCATAGCCGTCGGCATAGAAGTAGCGTGAGGAGTCGGGGGTATGTATCTCGTCAATGAGGTATACTTTACCGTCGCGCTTGCCGAATTCATATTTTGTGTCGACAAGTATGAGGCCCTTTTCGGCGGCTATCTCCGTGCCTCGCTTGAACAGGGCGCGTGTGTAGCGCTCCATCGTCTCATAGTCTTCCTTGCTGACGATGCCCTGTGCTATAATCTCTTCGCGCGATATATTCTCATCATGTCCTGCTTCCGCTTTGGTGGTCGGGGTTATGATGGGCTCGGGGAAACGCTCGTTTTCTTTCATGCCGTCGGGCAGCTTCACACCGCAGAGTTCGCGCATGCCTGCGCTGTAGTCGCGCCAAGCGCTACCGGTAAGGTAGCCGCGTATTATCATCTCCACACGGAAGCCCTCGCACTTCAGGCCCACGGTCACCATAGGGTCGGGGGTGGCGAGCTTCCAGTTGGGTACTATATCGGCGGTAGCGTCGAGAAACTTTGCCGCAATCTGGTTGAGCACCTGTCCCTTGTAAGGAATGCCTTTGGGAAGTATAACGTCAAATGCCGATATGCGGTCTGTTGCCACCATTACCATAAGGTCGTTGTTGATGTCATAGACATCACGTACTTTGCCGTGGTATACACTGTCCTGCCCCGGAAAGTTGAAGTCGGTCTGAGTTAGAGTTTTAGCCATTGCGATATAATTGAGTTGAAATTTATTGATTTCCGTTGTGGTGACGTTCTCCGGCTTCATTCTCTTTACGTAGATCGTCCCATTTCTGGTAAGCTTCGACTATGCGTTGTACGAGTTGATGGCGCACTATGTCTTTTTTGCCGAATTCTACCATGCCTATACCCGGTACCCCTTTCAGTACTTTGAGTGCCTGTACAAGACCGGAACTTACCGTACGGGGCAAGTCTATCTGGGTTATGTCGCCGGTTATTATCATCTTGGCGTTCATGCCAAGTCTGGTAAGAAACATCTTTATCTGATGTGTAGTGGTGTTCTGCGCTTCGTCAAGCACTATCATGGCGTCGTTTAGTGTGCGTCCGCGCATGAATGCAAGTGGCGCTATCTGTATGACGTTGGTTTCAAGGTATTCCTTGAGCTTAGCTGCGGGTATCATGTCCTCAAGAGCATCATACAGGGGCTGGAGATAGGGGTCTATTTTGTCCTTCATGTCGCCGGGCAGAAATCCGAGTTTCTCGCCGGCCTCTACGGCGGGCCGTGATAGAATTATCTTGCGTACCTCGCGATTTTTAAGCGCACGCACTGCAAGAGCGATGGCCACATATGTCTTGCCTGTTCCTGCCGGACCGAGTGCAAAGGTGAGGTCGTTGTCGGTTACGGAGTTTACGAGCAGTTGCTGGTTGACCGAGCGTGCCGATATGGGCTTGCCGTTGATGCCGAATATTATGACGTTGTCTGTTTTTACCTCTTTTGCGCCGGTGCCTTTTACTATGTCAAGTATTACGTCCTCGGTAAGTTTGTTATATTGAGCACAGTATGCTTCAAGCTCTTTTATCTTTTTCTCGAAGTTTGCTGTCTCTTCCGGGTCGCCTATGACTTTTATTATCTGACCTCGCGCGGCCATACGCAACTTGGGAAACAGATTCCTTATCAGCTGCATGTTGCAGTTGTTTATGCCGTAGAAGCTGACCGGATCGACGTTGTCTATTATTATGATGCGTTCTATCATGTTGCGTGTTGATTAATACCAGTCGACACCGTTGGACTGTGATGACCGCTTGTCGTACTTCAAGTCCTGAAGCAGCGATGACTTGACCGATATATGGAAGTTGTAGCTCTTGTAAGGACCTACGGGCACGAAACTCGCCGTCATGGTGAAGCAGTGCAGGTCGCGCGATATGTTACAGTTCATGTATGCCAACTTGTGGGTGTCGAAGTTGTAACTGGCGCTGAAGCCGAAGTTCCAGTTTTTGGTTGGCTGTATGTTGCCCGACAAACTCAGGTTCTGTGTTATGCGCGGGTCATACTCCATCTTCTTTTTGTTGAATTCGCCGTAACCGTAGTTGATCGAATAGTTAAATGTGAGACTCCATGGTACTTCCCATTTCATGTATCCGCCATCGCCTACTTCCATCTGCCGGTCCTCTTCGTCGCGACGACGAGCCGTGTTGCGTCCGGAAAAGTTGTCGCCCTCGTCATCGTAGTCGTTTTCGTCTCTTTCGTTGTCGCTGTCGCCGGAGTTCTTGTTTCGGTCTTTTTTGTCTTTTTTCTTAAACGTGTTGTTGTTGAACGTGTAGGAGAACGAGGTGCCCGTGCTTGACAGTCGTCCTATGCCTTTGCCTGCTTTCCATCGTGGTATGTTGACGCGTACAGGATTGCCTGCTGAATTAAGCTGGTATGTATAGACGTCCCATGTCGCCGACAGGTTGAGGTTGAAGTTCTTGACGAGGCGCAGCAGCAATGAGGTGTTTATGTCGCTCCAGTTCATTGAGTCGGCGGCGAAGTTATAGCTTTGAGAAATCGAGAGGTTCTCTATAAGCGATATCTTCTTTTCTCCGATACTGTCGTTGGACTTGACTTTCATCTCAAGGTTGTTGGCAAGTGACACACTCAATATGCCTGACCGACCTTGTCCGGGTACACCGAAAAGAGCGTTGGGAAACATGGAGTACTTCTTGGTCACGGTCTCTCCCGCGCTGTTCTGATACTGGTACTGGTCATAGTAGCCGAAGAATGGCGACGCGAAGTCGGGAGCGCCTGAGAGCGATATGGACGGAGTGAGCACGTGACGTATCATCTTGACTTTATCGCCCAGAAATTTCATTGGCTGATAAAATCCGTACAGTTTGGTGTCGAGCGATACAGATGCCTGAAAATCCCAGACGTTGTAGAAGCCGTAGGTAGTGTCCATGACTTCGGCTGAAGCATTGGGGTCCCACTGTCGTTTTACTTTGGACGTATACATGCGGTCATCAATACGAAGCGAAGGCGTGACGTTGATGTATTTGAACATGTTGAACGTGGCAGAGATGGGTATTGAGTGCTTCATGCCGTTGCGCCAGTCCTTTATCAGGCTCTTCTGGAAAAATTCATCTTGATTGGCTGTGAGTGAATTCTGGAAAAGTCCCGAGTAGGAGAGCTTTATCTTTTCATACCAGCGCTCTTTGCCCACAGCGCGTTTGCGCTTGAACGGATAAACCTGCGACATTGTCACCGTAAGGTTGGGAAACGATACTGCCAAGGTGGAGTCCTGCGTACGCTGGGCTATGTTGGCTGTCGTCGAGAATGACCATTTGGAGTTGGGGATTCGATAGGTCATATTGACGGTAGAACTTTTGGTGTTTTCTGTAAACGAGTTGCTGTAGTAGCTGTTGAGGTCGTTGCGGGTATAACCGCTCGTGGTGAAGTTGACACTTGCCGATAGGTTCATGTTGGGGTTGGCTTTTGTGTCCTGCGAGTGATTCCAAAGTATCTGGAAGTTGGTCTGTTTCGAGTAGTCGGGACTCCCTTTTTCACCATATATCGTGTTAAGATAGCTTATGTTGAAACTGCCCGAGTATTTGTAGCGTTTCACGTAGCTTGACTGGGCCGATAGTCCCCACGAACCTTTGGTGTAAAGCTCACCGGTAAGCGCAAGGTCTATGTTGTCATTTATTGCGAAGTAGTAGCCTCCGTTGCTCAGATAAAAACCGCGGTTGTAATCGTCGCCGAATGTCGGAAATATTATACCCGAAGAGTATTTTTCGGAGAACGGGAAGTAGCCGAATGGCACGGCAAGCGGAAGCGGAAGCCCGGCAAGCACCATGTAGGCCGGTCCTGTGACTATGTTGCTTTTGGGGGTTACCTTTGCTTTCGTAAGCTGGAAGTAGAAGTGAGGATGCTCATGGTCGGAGCATGTAGAGTAGCGTCCGTTGCGCAGGTAGTACTCGCCGCTTTCCATCTTCTTTGTCTGTCCGCCGGTCAGATAACCTTCGCCCTGCTCGGTGATAACGTCGGTTATAAAACCGCGTTGCGACTTGAAGTTATAGTTCATGGTCTGCGACTCGTACTCGCCGCTTTTGTCGGTAAATATCGGTGTCCCGGTCAGTTCCCCCAATGAGTCGGGACGTCCTACGGCATGTACGTTATTGGTAGCCATGTCCATTGACACTTCGGCTGCCGTAAGCTTCATGTCACCGTATGTGAGCTCGGCGTCGCCGTACATGTAGGCGCTGTTGCGGCCTATAAGTATCATGGAGTCCTTGGATGCAAAGTTGACGACGTTGTCAAGGTCTACTTTCTGTCGTACTATGCGCGATTTCCGCGTACTTTGCGGCACTTCGTCAGGATTAAAAACTTCGGCGACTGAGTCTGAGTCCATATCGCTCACAAGAGTGCGCCGATGAAGGTCGGCCGGTTCGAGAGCAACGGTCGAGTCGACCTTATTGCTGTCGGTGCCTCCGAGTATACGGTCGCTTATGGCCGGCACGTTATCGGCGTGCTGACGGTTGGGCGACCCCGATGCTAAGGCTGATATGGCGCATAGCAGTACGATGGTTACAATATATAGATGAGAGTGTCTCAACTTGGATTGGCCTTTTTCTGATAAAAATTTTGCACAAAGATACTACATGACATGAGATTAAAAAAATTATATGTCCAAGTTTAGCAAATGTTAAAACCAAAATACGTAACTTTATGTTATATTTTTCTAAACGACTATTTATTTCTTGTGGGACATCTGATAAAAAATACTGCTGTAAGACGAGTGCTGAAAGTACTGATGTGGACGCTGATAGTGCTGCTGTCGGTGCCCGTTTTGCTATATGTTCCTTTTGTTCAGGATTTTGTCAAGGATGTGGCTCTGAAAGAGGTGGCAAAATCATCGGGCATGGTGATTGATGTTGACCGTTTCAGATTGAAATGGCCATTGCGCGTAGAGCTTGACGGAGTACGTGTCATACCCGCTCCCGGCGATACGATGGTCAATGCCCGGATTGCATCACTTAATGTAGAGATGTTGCCGCTGTTGTCGCTTGACATAAGAGTGGACGGACACTTGGAGGATGTGGATTATAGACTCGGTACTCCTGACTCGGCCATGTATCTTACCGCTGCCGTGAAGCGCTTTGACCTCAGCCCTTCGTCATATGACCTTAAGAACGCCAAGATCGATGTGAGCCGTGCCGTGCTTGACGGTGGCGATGTGACGCTGATTTTTAACGGCAATGACACTACCGCCACGCCATCAGACTCGGCCGCATCGGCTCCGCTGACAATAAAGGCGGCATACATAGAGCTGCGTGACATCAATTATCGCATGGCGATGTTGCCGACAATTGATTCACTCGGTGCAAATGTGCCTTTGGCGGTCCTTCACGACGGACTCGTTGATATGGCATCACGCCGCATCCATGCCGGTGCTTTGAGAGTTGACAGTGTGACAGCCGTATATTTTACTCCGTCGCCGGAGTACATTGCCGCTCATCCAGTCGATTCGTTGGCTCCGGTAGCTGATGCTGCTTCCTCTCCCGACAGTCTTATGTGGACCATAACCGGCGATACGGTCAGTCTTACGGGTCGGAGTGCCGTTTATGCCGTGCGCGGAGCGGAACCTCAGCCGGGACTCGACTTGAATTATCTGCAGGCCAATGACATAAACATACAGGTTGACTCCTTTTATAATAAAGGTGTGAATATCGAGGTGCCCATACGTCGTCTTGCGGCGGTAGAACGCTGCGGAGCCAAATTGGAGGCTTCGGGACGTTTCTCGATGGATACTACGTCTATGCGGGCTGAGCGCTTCGATATATCGACATTGTTTTCTTCGATAAAATTCAATGCGCTTATGGGTATGGGCGACATAATGTCAGACCCCGGGATGCCGTTGCAGTTGCGTGCGCTGGCCCGCATAGGCATTCCCGACCTCGAGCTGTTGATGCCTTCGATGAAGCCTATGCTTAAGAGCGTACCCCGATATAACGACATGACTGTTGACGCCGACATTGACGGTACTGCCGGCAGCCTTTCCATAAAACGGCTGGATGCGGCTTTGCCCGGTTACATGAATGTGTCGGTCAACGGTGCCGTGCGCAACATGATGTCGCCCGACAATCTCGGCGGACATGTGAATATTGACGGCAATCTTAAAAATGTGAATTTTATCAAGCCCACACTTCTTGAAGCGAAGCTGGCCAAGCAGGTCAATCTGCCGCCCGTAAGACTTGACGGGTATGTCGATATGAACCGAGGTGCTGTTAAAGGCAATATGAAAGCTGTTACCGGAGAGGGAAGTGTGCTGCTCAATGCCGATTGGAACGGACGTGTGGAGAGTTATGATCTGGACATGGCCATGCGCGAGTTTCCTGTAAGTGCCTTCCTGCCGGAAATGGGTATAGGTAATATAACGGCCGATGCCAAGGTCACCGGACGCGGTTACTCGCCGTTTTCGCCCAAGACTTCAGTCGATGCTGTTGTCGACATCACTTCGGCCGAGTATCAGAAAGTTACGTATTCAGCCATAAGGCTCTGGGCAAGTCTCGACACCGGTTATTTCGACGCGGGACTTCTGTCGATGAATCATGATGCCAATTTTGACTTGTCGATTTCGGGCAATATCGCTGACGACGATTATATAATGGATTTCGAAGGCGATGTGCGCAATCTTGATTTGAAGGCTCTCAATCTGTCACCTACGGAGTCGCGCGGCTCTTTTTCGCTGGAGGGCCGGGGGCATATACGTCCCGGTGACGGATTCTACGATGCCGACATGACAATAGACAATTTCGAGTGGCTGATGCCTGACCTGCCGGTCGCTACTCCGTCTATAAAGGCGTCGGTCTACGCTACCGACTCGTCGACAGTAGTGTCGGTTGACAACGAGTCGCTTCATGCCCGGTTTATTGCCGGCTGTTCGATCGACACATTGGCTGCGCGTTTCGCTTCCGGCATGGAGGTTATTGACCGTGAGATTGCGGGTCGGCGTATATTTGTCGACTCGATACAGCGTGAGTTGCCTCGCTTTGTCCTGTCGGTCAACTCTGGTGCCAACAGTATAATAAGCGACTTCCTCGCTCCTTCCAAGACTTCGTTCCGGCAATTGTCGCTTAACATAGACAATGATTCGCTATTTCATCTTAACGGTGCCGCGACTGGTATAAAAACCGGTGACACGCGCATAGACTCCGTGGGCATAAGTGCCATGCAACATGGTAAATTCCTCCTTTACCGTGCCAAGATGAACAATCGTCCGGGCACATTTGACAGCTTTGCTCATGTTGATGTCACCGGCTTTCTTGCCGACCAGAACCTTGCTTTGTTTCTTAATCAGTCAAACATTAAGGGTGATACCGGTTTCAAGTTGGGCTTCAATGTTACGGCTATCGATTCGCTGCTCACTCTGCGCATGACTCCGCTTGACCCGGTCATAGGCTATAAAAACTGGTCGCTTAACAAAGATAATTTCATATCATATAATTTACTTACCCGTCATATTGACGCCAATCTCGCTTTGACCAACGGCGACAGCCATTTAAAAATCTATACCGAACATGATGCGCTCGGTTCGGCTTCGCAGGAAGACGTTATTGTCAACGCCTCGGGAATTCAGCTTGCCGACTGGCTCGCTCTGTCGCCTTTCGCACCTCCGGTCAAGGGTATAGCCGGAGCTGACATACGTCTTGGATGGGATGCCGAGACCAAGTCGATAGAGGGCAGCGGTGCCGTGTCGCTCGACGACCTCACCTACGGTCGCGACAGAGTCGGCTCATTCCTGCTCGATGTCGGTCTTACAACCAATACTTCCGGTGTGGTCAAGGCCTCGACGTCGCTGATGGTCGACAGTATGAAAGTCATTACAGCCGTCGGCGCTCTCAACGACAGTACGGCAAGCAATCCGTTTATGCTTGACTTCTCGATGATACACTTCCCGTTGCGTATCGTGAACCCGTTCCTTCCGCCGGGCATGGCCAAGCTATCCGGTATGCTCAACGGACGTATGGACATAACCGGTACTATGACTTCGCCGGTGTTCAACGGCTATCTTGATTTTGATTCTACAGCCGTGTCGGTTGACATGATAGGATCGGCATTCCGTTTTTCGGAGGATAAAATTCCGGTTGACAGCAATATCGTGAAGTTTGACCGTTACACTATATCGGGTCTTAACGAGAACCCGTTGTACATCGACGGTACGGTGGACATAAATAACCTGACATCGCCTAAAATAGAGCTCGACATGAAAGCGCGCAATATGCAGATCATAGGGTCGAAGCGAGGCAAGGGCAATGACATTTATGGCCGCGGATATATCGATCTTGACGCCGACGTGAAAGGCAACATGAGCTTCATGCGTGTCGACGCCTCGCTCAACCTGCTTGAGGGCAGCAACGTGACCTATGTGGTCAATACAGTGTCCAACACGTTGTCGGCCGGTGTCACCGACGACGATATGGTTCACTTCGTGCAGTTCTCCGACACTGCCGCCGTGCTCGATGCCGACACAGTGCCTGCCGGCGAGCTCGCTCTTATGCTCGATGCGCGTCTTATCGTGTCGCAGGGTACTACGATAAATGTCGACCTAAGTGCCAACGGACAGGACAAAGCGTCGATACAGGGATCGGGCAATCTTACCTTCCACATGTCGCCTTTCAGCGACATGAGTCTGACCGGCCGCTATAACATTGACAAGGGCTTCGTGCGCTACACCCCGCCTCTCATGTCGCAGAAAAACTTCGACTTCGAGAGCGGCAGTTACATAGCCTTTAACGGCGACATGCTGAACCCGATTCTCAATCTGCATGCCCATGACACGATGAAGGCCAATGTCACCGAAAGCGGACAGAACTCAAGGCTCATCAACTTTATTGTGTCGCTCAACGTGACCAATACCTTGAGCAATATGGATGTGGCCTTTGACTTGTCGACCAACGACGACATCACCATACAGAACGAGCTTGAGACCATGAGCCCGGAGCAGAGAGCCAATCAGGCCATGAACCTGTTGCTGTACAACGTATATACGGGTCCCGGCACTAAGGCGTCGGCCAATCTGAGCGGCAATCCTCTGTTCTCGTTCTTGACTGCACGTCTTAATTCTTGGGCGGCCAACACGATAAAAGGTGTCGACATATCGTTCGGTATTGACCAGTATGACCGCACTTACGACGGAGCCACCTCGACCACTACAAGCTACAGTTACAGGGTGAGCAAGTCGCTGTTCAACGACCGCTTCAAGATTGTGGTGGGCGGCAATTACTCGACCGACTCCAATATGGACGAGAACTTCTCGCAGAATCTCATAAACGACATATCGTTTGAATACATGCTTAATCGAAGCGGCTCGATGTATGTAAAGCTATTCCGTCATGTCGGTTATGAAAGCATACTCGAGGGCGAGGTCATACAGACCGGTGTCGGCTTTGTATACAAGCGCAAGCTCGCTTCGCTCCGTGACCTGTTCCGTTTCGGACGCCGTCCCGAGGAGCCGGCAGTGGCTCTCCCTGTGGAAGACGGCACGCTAAACGTAAACCATAAAAAAGATGACACGAATAAGTAATATGACCCTCCGTTGTTTTTTCAGACTGTTTGCTTCAGCCATGGTCGTGTCGCTTGTGTCGTCATGCTCGACGACAAAGCGCCTCGGACCCGATGATGTGCTCTATACCGGAGTGAAAAAAATCGAGATTGTAGGCGCCGATAACCAGAAAGTGCCGGGCAGTGTCAAGGCAAAGGTCGAGACGGCTGTCGATGTGGCGCCCAACAACTATATAAAGGCTTTGAAATGGCGCTATCCGTTTCCGCTCGGATTGTGGGTCTACAACAACTGGCCCAATCCCGAGAAGGGGTTTAAACACTGGATTTACGAGAAGTTGGCCGAGGAGCCGGTGCTGGTGGGCGATGTGCGTCCACAGTTGCGTACCAAAATGATCGAGACCGAGCTTGACAACTCCGGCTATTTCCGTAACACCGCTTCTTACGAACTCATATATAATAAAAAGAATCCCAAGAAAGCGAAGATATTCTACCGCATTGAGACCGGTCCGGGCTATCTGCTCGACTCCATCGAGTTGCTCCCCGATACATGTCATCTGTATCATAAGATTGACTCTTTGGCGCGTGTGTCGACATATCTTAAGCCGGGCAACCGTTACTCCACCGACTCGTTGAGCGTGGCTCGTACAAAAATCACCAATTCCCTGCGCAATCTCGGCTATTATTTTTTCCGTCCGGAGTACATCGAGTATCTTGCCGATAGTACGATAACGCCCGAGCGCATAGCGTTGCGCATGACCATAGCGCGCAATACTCCGAAATTCGCGAAGAGCCGTTTTCGCACCGGCGACATAACCGTGTATGTAAACCGCAATCAGGGCGGAGGCACTCCCGATACCACAGTGACGCGTCGCGGCACTATAATCAGGATGATGCCGTCCAAACTGCGCACCGGACTTATACCCGGATGCGTCACTTTCCGCGAGGGCAAGACTTTCTCCGTGAGTGATATGAACCGTACACAGACTTATCTGTCGCGCCTCGGCATATTCAACTACATCAATATAGAGGCCATACCCGATACGACCTCGGCCACACCTACGCTTGATGTGGCCATAGAGTGTACATTCGACGCTCCTTATGAGGCGAGCATCGAGGCTAATGTGGCGTCCAAGTCCAACAGCTACATAGGCCCCGGTGTCACAGTGTCGGTCACCAACCGCAACCTCTTTGGAGGCGGCGAGCAGCTCAGGGTAGGTCTTACAGGCGCATACGAGTGGCAGACCGGTCACGGCAGTGGCGGTTCGATGTTCAACAGTTATGAGATAGGTATTAACAGTTCGCTTGCGTTTCCGCGACTGTTGCTGCCGCGGTTCATAGGTCTGTCGCGCCGCAATCTCAACTGGACGCGTTTCACACTCAATGCCGACCTGCTCAACCGGCCTCATTATTTCAACATGGCCCAGTTCAGTGCCTCGATGAATTACGACTGGCAGATGCGCCGCTACTTTACCTATACGTTCACTCCTTTGAAGCTGACATTTATAAAGATGATACGCACCACCGAACTGTTTGACTCCATAATCGGGGCCAATCCGGCTGTGGGACTGAGTTTCCGCAATCAGTTCATACCGCAGATAGGGTGGTCCATGATCTATGACCGGGCCATGAATCGCGACAATCTTATAAATGTGGCGTGCATGTGGTGTGCGCGGCGAGAAACGTTTGTTTGGCATGCCGTTCTCGCAGTTTGTCAAGGGCACGGCGCAGGTGGTTTATTCAAGGCGTCTGAGCGGCGAAAACTGGTTGGTCACACGAGTCTTCGGCGGTATAGCCCACGCTTACGGCAACTCTGCCGAAGTGCCTTATAGCGAGCAGTTCTATGTAGGTGGCGCCAACTCCGTCAGGGCCTTTGCCGTGCGCAGTATCGGTCCGGGCAGCTATCACCCCGCCGGTGACCGCGACAACAACTTTGACGAGACCGGTACATTTAAGTTTGAGTTCAACGTCGAGTACAGGTTTCCTATTGTAGGGCCGCTTCATGGAGCCTTGTTCCTTGACTCGGGCAACGTATGGCTATTGAAGGATGATCCCGAGCGTCCCGGTTCGAAACTTGAGGGAAGCACATTTTTCAAGGATTTGGCCGTGGGTACCGGAGTGGGTCTGCGCTTCGACATAAGCATGCTCGTGCTGCGCGCCGATCTCGGCATAGGTATTCATGCTCCGTATGACACCGGCAAGAGCGGTTATTACAACATGCGCTCATTCAAGGACTCGCTCGCTTTTCACCTCGCTATCGGTTATCCTTTCTGACAGCAATAGACACGATTGGCTGTAACTATAGTTAACGCCGTAAGTTAAATTTGTTAAAATTTGCTTACGGTGTTTATATTTTTACTCGATATATGGTTTTGGAAGTTAAAAAGACTTATATTTGCAATTACTTACTTCATATGATGTATGGCTTTAATC
>Ga0137297_11098_pt1 | contig 16614 bp, 14 predicted proteins | sample RamsorincwithD2O_FD_97191 | JGI IMG/M metagenome (GOLD analysis project Ga0137297, IMG submission 97191) | Mouse cecal microbial communities from Vienna, Austria - Mucin amended with D2O | ecosystem: Host-associated > Mammals > Digestive system > Large intestine > Cecum | place: Austria: Vienna... | reverse complement strand
GGTAGCTTGCATTCAGATCATAGTCTGCCGCCAGAGGATCATCCTTGTTAATATTATACTCAATCATCACATCAAGGGTATCATATACGCTGTTGTATACGTCATTGTCCGCAAAGGATGCGCTGCCTGCTTTCACATCGTCAATAAGCTTCTGAGCGTCTTCCTTCTTGCCGGTCTGCATACGATATGTATACTGAATAAAATGCTGGCCGATGGACCAGTCTTCGGAGTTAAGAATCACCGGAGCTTCCATGCCCCCTGCAACCAGTTGATCCAAAAGCCCTTTAAACTGATCCAGGGTCACATAGCTGGCAGGGTCAAATTCACCGATAATCCCTTCAATGGCTGTCCTGTTATATAAAATACCCGTTCCTTCTACACAGAAGGGGAAGCCGTAAACCTTGTCGTCAACCTTTACGCCGAGAATATCACCGCCATCGGCAACCCACTTCTCACCACTTAAATCCAGCAGCTTCTCTGCAGCAATATCCGTAACATTGGGATAATCGCAGATCATCAGTGTGGCAGGATCGCCTGCAGCATACTTCTGGGCAATCACCTCTCCCGGCGAATCCGTGGTGTACAGCTCAATCTCAACGCCTGTAGCCTCCATGTACTGTTTTGCCGCGTTCTCCAAAGCATCCTCAAGCTCTGGTTTGCTGTTCATCATAGTAATCTTTACTGCTTCTCCGGATGCGGGTGCTTCCGTCTCCTTAGGAGCTTCCCCGGCCGCTGCTGTGGTGGTCTCGGCTGCTGCCGCTGTAGTGCCGGCCGGCGCCGCCGTGGTCTGTGCCGGTTCGCTTGAAGAGCATCCTGCCATACCTGCCGCCATAACAGCTGCCATAGAAAGTGCTGTTAATCTTTTCAGTTTCATAGTCTCATCCTCCTAAAATCAAAACTTAGTTATTTATGTCTATACTATATATTATTTTTTCTAGTATGTCAATCGTTTTCATTAAAATAATCACTAATCTCGTTCGATTTTATCCGTGTTTTTTTGCTTATATTTTTATATATTTCCTAATTTTTAAGTGTTTTTTTATAATAATATCCCAATTTCCTCTCCATTGCTTCTTATCTTTTTTCTAATCCGTCCTTTCAAAATGTCAATCGTTATCATTTTACTGCTTTAAACTTGCGCACCGATAAATCAATCAAATCTTGATATTTGCTTTTCCTTATGCTATATTTAACAAAACCGATGAATGGAGGCAGTTATGGTAGAGAAGTGGGATATAACCATTCCGGAGCTGACAGGCAGCGAGACAAGGCGGGCCTATCTGTGTCTTCCGGATTATTATGATGATGCACCTGACCGGCATTATCCCGTTCTTTATATGTTTGATGGTCACAATGTATTTTTTGATTCTGATGCTACCTATGGCAAAAGCTGGGGCATGAAGGAATTTATGGAGGAGCACCGGGTTCCCCTGATTATCGCCGCAGTGGAATGTAACCACAGTCCGGATCACGGACGTCTGAAGGAGTATTCCCCCTATGCCTTCCGGGATCCTCAGTTAGGCCAGATTCCCGGGTGGGGCAGGATCACCATGGAATGGCTGATCCACAAGTTCAAGCCGGAGATCGACTCTATGGTCCGCACCATCCCTGACCGGGAGCATACCTTTATTGCAGGCAGTTCCATGGGGGGGCTTATGAGTCTGTATGCGCTGCTGGAATACAACCGCTATTTTTCCAAGGCTGCCGCTCTATCCCCATCCCTCTGGGTGGATCCTGACAAACTATCTGATCTGATCCGTCATGCAAGAATCCACCCTAACACCACCCTGTATATGGATTATGGCTCAAAGGAGCTTCACAACCATTCCAATATGATCCACAGCTTTGGAAAGATGGTGTCGCTTCTTATGGAACGGCAGATCTTTACAAACTGCCGCATTGTCCCTGATGGGGAGCATTGTGAGGCCAGCTGGGAGAGGCAGATTCCCTTTTTTATGAAAACGCTTATGTACGGACAGTCTTAAGCCGTTTCATGCCGGCGGATGCCGCCAAAAAAGCATCGATAGAAAGCCAGGAGGAAGCAAGTGTATGGAAGTACAGTATTTTAAACATTACAGCCCTGCCCTGAACCGGGATATGGAATGCAAGGTTTACGGACATGGGGGAAGGCCGGTTTTGTTTATCCCCTGTCAGGACGGACATTTTTTTGATTTTGAAAATTATCATATGGCAGGCGTGTGGTCTCCCTGGATTGAATCCGGTCAGGTTATGGTCTTCTCCATCGATACCATAGATCAGGAGACTTGGTCCAACAAAAGAGGAGATCCGGGCTGGAGAATCTGGCGCCATGAACAGTGGTTCCGCTATATAACCGACGAGTTGGTTCCTTTTATGGAAGCCATGGTCAATGAACGCGGCAGCCGGGATGAATCTACCGGAGTCATTGCCTTTGGCTGCAGTCTTGGAGCTACCCATGCCGCCACCTTGTTCCTGCGCCGCCCCGATCTTTTTGATGGTCTCCTGGCTCTCAGCGGAATCTATACGGCGGATTATGGGTTCCAAGGGTTTATGAACCATCTGGTATATGAGAACTCTCCCCTTCATTTTCTTCCAAACATGCCTGACGACCACCCCTATATCAGTCTGTACAACCAGAAAAAAGGCGTGATCTGTGTGGGACAAGGGCCCTGGGAGATTCCGGAATCCACCAGACAGCTGGACTCTGTCCTGCGCAGCAAGGGAATCAATCTCTGGGTGGACTACTGGGGATACGACTGTGCCCACGACTGGCCCTGGTGGTACAAGCAGGTCGCCTATTTTGTGCCCTATCTCCTGGGGCAGACCGGCGCTTAGAGAAATTCGTTGATCACCATGAAGGAAGGATGCATAATGAAAAATTGTATTTTTATCTCTCCTAATTTTCCCACCAACTATTGGCAGTTCTGTTACGAATTAAAAAAGAATGGCGTTAATGTTCTGGGAATCGGAGATCAGCCCTATGATGAATTAACAGACGAGGTACGGAACAGTTTAAATGAATACTACAAGGTTGACAGTCTGGAAAATGAGGAGGAGGTATACCGGGCTGTGGCTTTCCTCATCTTCAAGCATGGACACATCGACTGGCTGGAATCCAACAATGAATACTGGCTGGAACGAGATGCCAGGCTGCGCACGGAATTTCACATCACCAGCGGTTTCCAGACAGAGGACATCCCCCGGATCAAATACAAATCCAAGATGAAGGAGTATTACATAAAAGCCGGGATTCCTGTCGCCCGCTATCATATGGTGGATACTCTGGAGGGCTGCCTGGAGTTTATCAAGGAGGTTCATTATCCCGTGATTACAAAGCCTGACAACGGCGTCGGGGCCTCCCATACCTACAAGCTCTCAAGCTATGAGGAGCTTAAAAAATTCCTGGAAACCAAAACGCCGGAGATACCCTATATCATGGAAGAATTCATTGACGCCGAGGTAAACTCCTACGATGCCATCGTTGACGCCAACGGAGACCCTTTATTTGAAACCGGCAATGTGACCCCTAACTCCATTATGGATATTGTAAATAACGCCGATAATTCTGTTTACTATATTGTAAAAGAGCTGTCCAAGGACACCAAAGCCGCCGGACGGGCCACAGTAAAAAGCTTCGGCGTCAAAAGCCGTTTCGTCCATTTTGAATTTTTCCGCCTCCTCAAGGATCACAAGGGACTTGGCAAAAAAGGTCAGATTATCGCTCTGGAGGTCAACATGCGTCCCTGCGGCGGATTTACTCCCGATATGATCAATTTTGCCCACAACACCAACGTGTACAAAATCTGGGCCGATATGGTGGCCTACGGCCGCTCCACAGTAGCCGTAGGACAGCATTCCTACTGTGCATACGCCGGGCTGAGAGATGGGAAAAATTTTGCCATGAGCCATGCAGACATAATGGAACTATACGGAGAACATATGAAAATGGTGGAACGGATTCCTGATGTGCTGTCAGACGCCATGGGCAACCAGATGTATGTGGCCGTCTTTGACACCAAAGAGGAGATGGATACCTTCTACAAGAATGTGCTGGAGTGCAAATAACTGGCGTTCATATTTTATTCAAAAATCATTCAAAAACCTTTTACACAATGAACATGATTTCTTCATGTTTCTCCCATATACTTTAATCATCAACAACAGTTGATAAGCCAGTGCAAGTGCTTATAAGATTTTTTTCATAATACTCGAGCTGATAAAGTTACTTTATCAGCTCTCCTCCCTTTTATCCCTAAAATAAAAAATTGCGAAACTCAAAGCGTGGTTGAATATTCTCTAAACTTCGAGTTTCGCAATTTTTTTGTCTTGATTCGGGTGCCAAAAGCCCTGCCAATAAGGACACCCGAATCTTGTCTTTTTATCTCATAATAATATATCCCGTATAAACCGCATACAGGCCCAGCATAAAAATACCCTCTTTTCTGGTAATCGCCATCCTTGTCCTTGCCAGATACCATACCAGACAGCTGGAGCCAATAAGGAAAATCCCGTCAAACACCGAAAGTACATCCACTTTCATAGGGCTTATGGCAGCAGACGCCGCAAGAACCAGAAGGATATTAAACAAATTGGAGCCGATGACATTGCCGAGGGCAAGGGCGTTCTCTCCTTTTTTCGACGCCACCACAGAGGTTACCAGCTCCGGCAGGGATGTACCCAAAGCCACCACCGTCAGACCGATAAGGGTCTGGCTCAGTCCGAAGGATGCGGCGATCACGCTGGCATTGTCCACCACCAAGTCTCCGCCCCAGACAATGGCAGCCAGACCTCCTCCGATAAACAGCAGATTTTTAAAGGGATTCCCGGCCTTTAAATCATCCGCCTCCCGGGTTCCTCCCACGGCCCTGCTGGCCAGGGTATTCTTTATCATCTGAAAGAGAAAGTATCCGAATATTCCCAGAAGAACACAGCCATCCAGCCTGCTCAAGGTAAGATCCCGCAAAAACAGAGCCACCATGGTTACCGCCGTAAAGATTCCGAACAGGTAGTCCCCGTATAGAATCTTCTTGTCCACAATTACAGGCGCCGCAAGGCTGCAGGCCCCGATCACTACCAGCAGGTTAAACACATTGGACCCGATGACATTGCCTATAGCCATATCGTTGTTCCCGGCTAAGGAGGCTGAGAGACTCACTGCCAGCTCCGGTGCACTGGTTCCAAAAGCAACAATCGTCAGACCAATGATAATGCTGGGCACCCTCAGAAGCTTTGCCAGAGAAGAACTGCCCTCCACAAAAAAATCCGCTCCCTTAATCAATAACAGAAAGCCTGTTACAAGCCATATATATTCCATGCTTATTTTCTCCCTTCTCGATTGCCTATCACATACTATCTAGCAGTATATTGCATCCCTATTTTTCTTGTCAAGGGCTTTGTGGTTACAATTTAGGGGAATAGTCCGCACAGCCGAGGAATACATGATTAATAAGAATCACGTTTCCCAGCTGAGGAAAAGGAGACAGATTATGATTCATGAACTACACAGATTGGTATGGGGGCCGGCGCTCATTGGGATTCTGCTGTTGGGCGGTCTCTTTTTTACAGTTGAGTCAGGAGGATTTCAATTCTCGGGATTTTCTCTTTGGTGGAAAACCACGGCAGGAAGCCTCATAAGAAGACAAAAAAATATCCCCGGCCAATGCTTTCACACAGATTCCATCACCAAAATCCAATCGGCCTGTACGGCTCTGGCCGCCACCATCGGCACCGGCAATATTGTGGGGGTGGCCTCGGCTCTTATGGCGGGAGGTCCCGGGGCCATCTTCTGGATGTGGGTGTCGGCAGCCATAGGAATGATGACAGCCTATGCAGAGACCAGCCTGGGCATTCTCTACCGCTACCGGGACTTTCGGGGGCAGTGGATCTCCGGCCCCATGGTATACCTTGCAAAAGGTCTTAAAAGCCCGGCACTAAGTCTTATCTATGGTATCCTGTGTCTCCTGGCTTCCTTAGGCATGGGAAGCATGGTTCAGTCCAATGCTGCCGCTCAGACTCTCTGCTATCTTACAGGAGTTCCTCCTGTAGTGTGGGCGGCAGTCATTACGGGTCTGGTGGTGTTTGTGGCCTGGGGCGGCGCCGGCCGGGTGGCCGGTGTGGCCGAGAGGCTGGTTCCTGTGTCGGCAGGCATCTATATCCTTTTTTCCGCCGTGGTTTTAATCCAGTACCGCAGCCAGATCCTCCCTGCCCTGAGGGAGATCCTCGCTTATGCCCTTCTTCCCAAAGCTGCTCTGGGCGGTGTGGGCGGGTACGGCATCATGCAGAGCTTCCGGTACGGCATTGCCAGAGGCGTCTTCTCCAATGAAGCTGGACTGGGAAGCCTTGCGGGACTCCATGGCGCCACAGATCACACCACTCCGGAAGAACAGGGCATGTGGGCCATGTTTGAAGTTTTTTTTGACACTGTGGTCATCTGTACCATGACGGCCCTGGTAATCCTCTGCGTTATGGGAGGAAGCAGAGGGCTGGCTGCCGGAACCCATGATGGGGCAATCCTCACTGCCTTCTGCTTTGAGAAGGTTCTGGGAAAGACAGGACAGTATCTGGTATCCGGCTCCATGGTAGTCTTTGCCTTCGCAACTATGATCGCCTGGTATTATCTGGGAAGGCAGACTCTGGAAGCCGTAATCTCCCTGATTGGCAGCCGGATTGAAATCAGCGGCCGAACTGCCCACCGGATTAAAATCGGGTATCTCATCTTGTATGGTTATTCCGTATTTCTTGGGTGTGTCAGCACCCTGACGGCAGTGTGGGAGCTGTCTGACATCTGGAACGGACTTATGGCCTTCCCCAACATGGCTGCCATTCTCCTCCTCCACAGGAGGATACCCTATGTTACTGTTCACAGGCAATGAGACATAAGCCGGTGTTGAACCTTTTCCTTTCTGTTTTTTTGTGATATAATTTTCATAACAATACTTGAGGGAGGTACTATATGCCCGGATTTACAACTCATTATATACTGGGAATGAAGGCTTACAACGACCTTCCGGCCAACCAGTTAAAACATATTATCTCCAAATACCGCTGGCTTTACCAGCTTGGGCTTCAGGGCCCTGATATGTTCTTTTATAACATTCCCATTCTCCGCCACAGAGATTACCGCAATGTAGGCTCCTACATGCATGAGCACAATGTCAGCCAGTTTTTTCAAGTCTACTTAAAAGAGATGTTCCAAATCTCATCCAAGCAGCAGCGGGAGCAGGCCCTTGCCTACTTCTGCGGATATATCAACCACTATATTGGAGACTCAATCTGCCACCCTTATGTCTACGGACGTATCCAGTACGATATCAGCAACCCCAGCAGCCAGCATCACGGTCTCCACGCCGAACTGGAGAATGACATTGACGCCCTTCTCCTGCGCAAATATAAAAAGAAAAAGCCTTCCGAGTTCAACCAGGCAGCCACCATCTGCCTTAACGGCCAGGAGCTTCAGTTTATCTCCAGGCTTCTCTCGGAATGCATCAATCAGGCTTACTATCCTATTTCCTACAGCAACAATTTTCAGGTAACCCCCAGAATGGTCCACCGTTCCATCCTTGCACTCAGGTTCGGATGCCGCACCTTGTCGGATCCTTCCGGGAAAAAGCGAAACAGCATTGAGTTTTTCGAGTCCATCTTCCTGGCTAACCCAGTAGCATCGCGGAAGCTGGTAACCGATCAGGTGGCAAATCCCCGCTGGAGCCTGAACTTAGACCATGAGATCTGGTGCAATCCCTGGAACAGGCAGATGGCATCCGCCCAGTCCTTCCCGGAATTGTTTCGTCAATGTCTGGCCAAATGCCGAACCATCTATTATATGATCTATGTGCTCCTTGTTACCCAGCTCCCCCCGGAGGACCGAGATTTCACTCCCCTCATCCAGGAGCTTGGCAGCTATTCCTTTCACAGCGGACTTCCGGTTTAAAGAGGCTTTTGTTTGGGCACACAGGAAAAGGCGCAGGAAAGCAGATCCCTTTTCCTGCGCCCCTTGCGGGCCTTTAACGAAAGTGCTCCTATGATTCTGCTGCTGTGCTCTCTTCTTCCCCGTCATCCTCCATCTCATCTGCCGCTTCAATGGGCCGGTAAGTTCCTGCAGGAATGCCGTCCTCCAGAATCCATGCTTCCCGGTTCTCTTTATTCTCCTCCAGGGTCACTACCACATGGAGATTGAACTGCTCTACATAACCGCCGTAGGATAAGTCGGCAGAGGCAGCATAGCTGCTGTTCTGTGCCCAAATCAGGTCATTAAACCCTTTGACTACGGTTATGGCATACCTTTCTGCCTCTTCCACGGAGATCTCCTCCTTTAAGATCAGAAAGAACTTTATGGTATTATCTTCTGGAAAAACGCCTACGTTCACACTTTCCACGAAGGGATAATCCACCGGATCTTCATAGATCATTTCCATATCATCCCAAATCTGATCCCACACAATCCCATCTGCTGACATGGGCTGCTCATCGTTTCCATCGGGAATAATATTACTCTTGGTACATCCTGACAATAAACAAACGCTCATGAGCAATAGAAACCATTTCTTTATCATTTTATCTTTCCTCCTTTACAATCCTATGTATTATATAAGAAAACCTCTTCTTTTTATAGGGGTTTTTGCAAAAAGTCATAAAATCTTCACATTTTTTCCCTTGCTAATTTCTGGTTTGGGTGGTATTATGTTCAATATAATTTTATTTTATTCTTTTTTGAACACAAAGGAGAGCTTCTAATGAAAAAAAAACTGGCATCACTTGTAACGGGACCTATTGATCTGACCACCACCGTGATTCCTTTTGTATGCATCCTGCTTTTATGTGTCTTGTTCTTCTTTAATCCCGCAGGGTCAGGCCGCGCCCTGGAATCTGTCCGGTATTTTCTGGGCAATGAGCTGGGCAGCTGTTATCTTCTCATGGGTCTTGGGATCTTTCTGTGCTCCCTCTACATTGCGTGCTCCAGATACGGCGCCATCCGGCTGGGGGAGGGGGAGAAGCCCCAATATTCCTCGTTTCAGTGGGGCTCCATGATGTTCACTGCCGGGCTGGCGGCAGACATCCTGTTCTATTCCCTATGCGAATGGATTCTTTATGCCGGAGAGCCGAGAATCAGGGAACTGGGGGCACTGCAGGACTGGGCCTCCACCTACCCTCTATTCCACTGGGGCCCTATCCCCTGGAGTTTTTACGTGGTTCTGGCCTCCGCCTTCGGCTTCATGCTTCATGTGCGCAGGCGGAACAAACAAAAGTATTCCGAAGCATGCCGTCCTCTTTTGGGCAGTCATGTGGATGGCATTCCGGGAAAACTCATTGACCTTACGGCAGTGTTTGCTCTGCTGGCCGGAACGGCTACTACTTTCTCCCTTGCCACCCCCCTCCTGTCCGCCGCCCTGGCCAAGGTCTTCGGCCTTGTGCAGAATCATCTGCTGACCATCGTCATTTTGGTGGTAATCTGCGTCACTTACACGGTCACCGTATATTTCGGCATGAAAGGGGTGGCGAAACTGGCGGCTTCCTGCTTTTACCTGTTTTTTGCCCTTCTTGCCTATATCCTGCTGGGAGGCGGCCGAACCAGATATATTGTGGAAACCGGCATCACCGCTATGGGGAATCTGGTCCAGAATTTTATAGGCCTGTCCACCTGGACCGACTCCTTAAGGACCTCCTCCTTCCCCCAGAACTGGACCATCTTCTACTGGGCTTACTGGATGGTATGGTGTGTGGCAACCCCGTTTTTCATCGGCGCCATAAGCAAAGGACGAACCATCCGCCAGACGATCCTGGGAGGCTACTTCTACGGCCTGGCGGGGACCTTTACTTCCTTTATCATTCTGGGAGGCTACGGCCTGGGCCTCCAGACCTCAGGCAGGCTGGATCTCATGGGGCTCTATGAAAAGACCGGTGATCTCTACGAGATCATCCTTACAATCATGGGAACGCTTCCCCTGGCTCAGGCAGGCCTTGTGCTCCTGGCTGTCGCCATGATCGCCTTTTACGCCACCTCCTTTGACGCCCTCACCATGGTGGCCGCCACCTACTCTTACAAAGAGCTTCCTGAGGGAAAAGAGCCTCACAAGAACATCAAGTTGTTCTGGGCCATCCTTCTCATGCTTCTGCCCATAGCCCTGATCTTTTCCGACAGCTCCATGGCCAACTTACAGTCTGTATCCATCATTGCCGCATTTCCCATAGGGATTATTATTCTCCTTATTGTGGGAAGCTTCTTTAAAGACGCAGGGGAATATCTGGATGCCAAAAAGGGCTGAAGAACAAGCAGGGGGCCAGCAGGTGATATGACACCTGCTGGCCCCCTGTCCGCCCAAGCGTATTCGTAATTTTTAATCCTGTGCTTCCTCGTCCTTCACATTGATGGTAAACACCTGTCTCTTCCTGGCCATCTCATCATTTTCCAGATACTCGTCGTAGGTGGTGATCTTGTCGATCAGCTGTCCTCCTACGATCTCCATAATCCGGTTGGCAGTGGTCTGGACAATCTGATGATCACGGGAGGAGAAGATCAGCACTCCCGGGAACTTCATAAGGCCGTTGTTTAACGCCGTGATGGCTTCCATATCCAGATGGTCCGTTGGCTCATCCAGCATAAGCACGTTGGCGCCGGAAATCATCAGCTTTGACAGCATGCACCGCACCTTCTCGCCTCCGGAAAGCACCTTTACCTTCTTGACGCCGTCCTCTCCTGCAAAGAGCATTCTCCCTAAAAATCCCCGGACATAAGTCACGTCCTTCTCAGGAGAATACTGAGTCAGCCATTCCACGATGGTATCGTCATTGCTGAACTCTGCCGTATTGTCCTTGGGGAAATAGGACTGGGAAGTAGTCAGGCCCCACTTGTAACTTCCCTCGTCAGGCTCCATCTCTCCTGACAGAATTTTAAAGAGCACGGTCTTGGCCTGCTCGTTAGGCCCTACCAGAGCCACCTTATCTTCCCGGTTCAAGATAAAGGACAGATTGTCCAGTACCTTTACGCCGTCAATGGTCTTTGACAAATTCTCCACTGTCAGGACTTCGTTGCCGATCTCTCTTGCCGGGCGGAAGTCAATATAGGGATATTTTCTGCTGGATGGCTTAATGTCATCCAGCTCGATCTTCTCCAAAGCACGCTTTCTGGATGTGGCCTGCTTTGACTTGGAGGCGTTGGCCGAGAATCTCTGAATGAACTCCTGAAGCTCTTTGATCTTCTCCTCCTTCTTCCTGTTGGCCTCCTTCATCTGGCGGACCATAAGCTGGCTGGACTCATACCAGAAATCGTAATTGCCGGCGTACAGCTGAATCTTGCCGTAATCAATGTCCGCCGTGTGCGTACAGACCTTATTGAGGAAATACCGGTCATGGGAAACCACAATCACCGTATTGTTAAAATTAATCAAAAACTCCTCCAGCCATGCGATGGCATCCAGATCCAAGTGGTTGGTAGGCTCGTCCAGAAGAAGGATATCGGGATTGCCGAAGAGCGCCTGGGCTAAAAGCACCTTTACCTTTAAGGAGCCGTTCAGATCCTTCATAAGCGTATTATGGTATTCCGTATCTACCCCGAGGCCGTTGAGAAGGTTGGCCCCATCGGACTCTGCCTCCCAGCCGTTCATCTCCGCAAATTCTGCCTCCAGATCAGCCGCACGGATTCCGTCCTCATCGCTGAAGTCTTCTTTCATATAGATGGCATCCTTCTCCTTCATCACCTGATAAAGGCGGGGATTGCCCATAATCACTGTGTCAAGAACCGGATATTCGTCATATTTAAAATGATCCTGCTGTAAAAAGGACAGTCTCTGGCCCGGAGTGATCACCACATCTCCACTGGTGGAGTCCAGCTGGCCGGACAGTATTTTTAAAAATGTAGACTTTCCCGCTCCGTTGGCCCCGATGAGCCCATAACAGTTGCCTTCCGTAAACTTAATGTTCACATCCTCAAACAATGCCTTCTTGCCCACACGCAGTGTTACGTTGTTTGCACTAATCATCTCTTTCACCTTTCTGATTTCATGATAAAACTTCCAACAGTCTTTGAGACTGCATCGTCCTTCCTATTTTACATGAAATTTCTGATTTTGCAAATGGTTTCTGCCTATAAATACCAGATTCTTCTATATTAAGGGAAAACGGATTACCTCCACCTCCTGCCCTGCCTTTATAGGCGTCTCGGAGGGAGGCAGATCAGCCAGGCAGTTACAGCCTTTCATGGAAAAAAGCATCCCGGAGGCATGGCTGGCCGCCGGAGGAAGAGTTACCTTTCCATCTTCCACATAACCACGGACAAATCTTCGCCCTCCTGCCTTCTCAAAATCCTGGGTCAGAACGGCTTTCTGCCGCCTCTGGGTCAGATGGGGGGCAGCTGTCAGCTTTTTAAGAGCCGGCACTGCCAAAAGTTCAAAGGTGGCCGCCGCCGCAAAGGGGTTGCCGGAAAGGTGAATCATGGGCTTCCCTTTATACAAGGCGAACATAGCCGGGGTTCCGGGCTTCATCTTCACTCTCCAGAAAAGACGCTGAGCCCCCAAAAGAGGCAGCACCTGGTGGAAAATATCCTTCTCCCCCACAGAGACGCCGCCGGTGGTGATCACAAGGTCCGTCTGGTCTATGATCCTGCAAATCTCTCCTGCAATCTCCTCCGGCTGGTCTCCGGCCATACCGGACACGGCCGGCGGATATCCCAAGGCTTTCATGCGGCCTGACAAAAGCCAGTAATTGGAGTCATAGATTTTGCCGGGCTTAAGGGGCTGTCCGGGAGGACACAGCTCATCACCTGCCACAAAAAAGGCGATCCTGGGTTTTCTGTATACCTTCACACGGTTAATTCCTGCCGAAGCCAGAATTCCCTGCTCTACATATCCTATGGCCTCCCCCTTTTCTAAAAGCAGGGTACCCTTTTTGGAATCCTCCCCCTGAAAGCAATAGTTCTCATAGGGCTTCATAGGACGGGGAATCCACAAGGTGTCCTTTTCTCCCGCCCTAAAGGACACCTCCTCCTGACGTATTACACAGTCCGCCCCAGGAGGAATGGGGGCTCCCGTCATAATTCTTGCAGCCTCAAGGGGCCCTACCTCTCTGTCGTACCATCCGCCGGCATAGAGAACCTGGGTCACTGTAAGGCCTATGGGACACGGATTCCCGGCCTCTCTCACATCCTGGCTTCGGAAGGCATAGCCATCCAGCGGGGATCGGTCGAAGGGCGGGTTATCCATATGCGACTTGTATGGCTCTGCAGCCACTCTCCCCAAGGCCTCCCCAAGGTCTATCTCCTCGGCAGCTTCAAGAAATCCTGTGTGCTCCGTGATGATCTCCACCGCTTCCTCCAGCTCCACTCCTATCCGCTCCATCAATCTGTAAATCCCTCCGTTTCTACCGGCGCCCCATGGGCTGCCCTCTCGTCCTTTGGCCCGGAATCCGCCCTGTCCTCTCTCTCATACACCACACTCCCAGCACAGATGGTATAATGCACCCTTCCTTTTAACCTCCAGCCTTTAAACGGCGTATTATCAGACTTGGAGTAGAATTTTTCCGGCACAAATTCTTCATCAGGATCAAAGATCACCAGATCACCCGGCGCTCCCTCCTCCATTCTGCCGCAGTCCAAGCCGTAAAGCCGGGCCGGATTCAGGCTCATCTTCTCCATAAGCTGGGGAAGGGTCAGCACTCCCTTTTCAACAAGCTCAGTAATTCCAAGAGCCAGAGAGGTCTCCAGCCCCGTGATACCGCTGGGAGCCTCTGTCAGAGGCCGTGCCTTCTCCTCTCTGCTGTGGGGAGCATGGTCCGTAGCAATCATATCAATCGTCCCATCTTTCAGCCCCAGAAGAAGAGCCTGCCTGTCCCGCTCTGTCCTCAAAGGAGGGTTCATCTTTGCCAAGGTCCCATATTCCCTTACTGCCTCTTCTGTAAGAGCAACATGATGTGGGGTAACCTCCGCCGTCACTCTGGCCCCCATTTTTTTAGCCATCCTCACTGCTTCCACGCCACCCTGGGAGCTGATATGCTGGATGTTTACCTTAGCCCCTGTGCGCAGGGCAATCATACAGTCCCTGGCCACCAAGCTCTCCTCTGCCACTGCCGGGGACCCATAGAGTCCAAGCCCATCTGACACAGCCCCGTGGTTAATTCCGTTATTCTTAATAAAAGCCGGATCCTCCTCATGAAGGCTGACAGGCACGTCAAGCTTTTCCGCCTGTTCCATGGCCTGCCGCAACAGTTCCCCGTTCATAAGAGGAATCCCATCATCGGTAAACCCCGCTGCGCCTGCAGCCCTCAGGGACTTCATGTCCACCAAGTTCTCCCCTCTCATTCCCACGGACACCGCCGACGCCGCCAGCACATGAATCCCCGTCTCTCTTCCTTTCTCTATCACATGTCTCAGAGTCTCTTCATTATCCACCGGCGGCTTCGTGTTGGCCATACATACCACTGTAGTAAAGCCCCCTGCCGCAGCGGCGGCGGCCCCTGTGCCTATATCCTCCTTATAAGTAAGCCCCGGATCCCTGAAATGCACATGAACGTCCACCAACCCCGGCGCCACCACGCACCCGGCCGCATCAATGACCCTCTCATACCTCTGCCCGTTCCCGGCATCTCCGATCAAAGCGATCCTTCCGTTATCATCCAATACTACATCCGCCCTATACTCTGTCTTCTTCTCCGGATCAACAATCCTTCCGCCTCGAATCAAAATCATATATTCTCTCTCCTTTCCGTTCTATTACTTCTTGGCATTTGCGAAACTCAAAACTTAGCTGAATATTCTCCTGGCTCTGACTTTCGCGATTACCTACTATTACCTCTTAAACACCTTTTGAGGAACCTGAAACACCAACACAATGGCCAGCACAATGGCCACGGCTACCTTTACTGCCGAAAATCCGGTCCGGGCTGCCTGCTCCACTTCATCGGTTACTATGTAGTAGGCCGTCCAATAGATTCCTCCTCCCGGCACAAGGGGAAAGATCCCGCTGATCAGAAATATGGTTACCGGGCATCTTTCCTTTACGGCAAAGAACCGGGACAGGACAACTACCAGGGCCGCCGCCAAAAATGCAGACTCCGGCCCGGAGCATATTGGAATCAAAAGGCAGTAGAGCAGCCAGCCGGCTCCTCCGATGAAGCCGCAGTAAGGATAATACGCCCGGGGCACACTGTACAGCACAGAAAATCCAACCGTACCGGCCACCGCCGCAATAAACTGTCCCATCATAAGCCTTCCTCCCTCCTCAGAACCATATGATCAGCCGCTGCTTTACAGCGTAGACCATGCCTACACCCATGGCGATGCAGAAAAACACCAAAAGGGCGTCTGTCATGCGTACGGTCCCGGCAATATAATTTTCATCGGCAATGTCTCTGATGGCATTGGTAAAGGCTACCCCCGGCACAAGAGGAATGATGGAGCCGATAATCATAAGATCCAGGTTCTGTCCTATTCCCAGTTCCCACAGCGCCATACACACCGCAGTTGCCACGGCTCCTCCCGCAATTCCCGACATCATTTTCTTCAGGTGGGGACCACTGACATAAAGCACAAAAACATAGAGAATAAGCCCTGCCAGGAAAGCGGCCCCGCAGTCATAAAGGCTGCCGCCGTAAAGATAGCAGAACGCCCCGCTTCCCACTCCGGAGCCCAGAATCTGCATCTTCTTTGTCTTGCCGGGCATCTTTCTGATTTCCTCCAGCCGCCCGCGCACCTCCTCGATGGTGTATCTTCCTTCCTCTACCTCCCTTGACAGCTGATTTACCGCCGCCACTCTGTCTAAGTGGGAGCCGCTGACAGGGATATGCTGCACTTTCGCAAAGCTCTCCTCCATAACACTTCCCGCTGTTATAAAAATACCGTTACTCAAAACAAAGGCATTACTGGATTCTATCCCGTAATGCCTGCAAATGCGGTTAATGGTCTCTTCTACACGAAATATTTCGGCGCCGTTTTCCAGCAGAATATGACCTGCCTCCATGGCTGCCTCCATAATCTCTCTCTCTTGGTCTACCATGCCAGACTCCTTTGATTATTTAATCTTCCGGCTCCAGTTCATCAAAAATATCAGAATCATAGAATTCTCTCATGGTTACTCCAAGTCCCTCTGCTATTTTCTTGATATTGACAATGCCAGGATTCTTGCTTTTTCCATGGAGGATGCTCTTTACTGTTGATGCAGGCATGCCGGCCTGATAAATCAGTGCATACTCCGACAATCTTCTCTCTTTTCGCAGTTCATTAATCCTTATATTGGTCGCCTCATAAATCCTCATGCCACTATCTCCTTTTTTAGGATAGTGTATCCGAAATTTATGAGGAAATAGGTCAATATATCGCCCTATTGATTCCATATTGTCTAAAAAATGCTAATTTTTCTGATAATTTTCCTTTACATTTTTTGTCTCCTCAACAATATAAATGGGCCTGTCTTTCAATTCCGTAAATAAAATTGCAATATATTCCCCGATAATTCCCACCAGGACAAAGAGAATTGCAAACATAAAGCAGATCAGTACTACAATCGTGGCATATCCGCTGGGAGCGCCTCCTCTTGTAAACAAGGTATAGACCATTACCAAAAGGCCCAGAAGAGCCGCCATAGCACCGGCATAGATTCCCAGTTTCAAAGGCAAATTGGAAAAGCATACAATGGTATTGACAGAAAACTGAAA
>Ga0137297_11096_pt1 | contig 16660 bp, 16 predicted proteins | sample RamsorincwithD2O_FD_97191 | JGI IMG/M metagenome (GOLD analysis project Ga0137297, IMG submission 97191) | Mouse cecal microbial communities from Vienna, Austria - Mucin amended with D2O | ecosystem: Host-associated > Mammals > Digestive system > Large intestine > Cecum | place: Austria: Vienna... | reverse complement strand
AATGCAAAATCACTGGCAAGACAGCGAAAAATGCCTTAAATGATGCTGACTGTCTGGAATGCCCAAAGTAAGAACACCGAGGAGGCAAGGCACAAGCGGCCAGAGCCAATGAAGGGCCTGCTGTGTTAGATAAACTGGAAAAAATTGCTAGGGGATTTATTCCGAAAGGACAGTGTGGCCATATTCGCCGGTACAATACCTGTTGATTCAAAACAGCTTTTCCACCATTTTATATATGCCATAACCTACAATAGTGCCTACTGTATTTCCTATGATATCATCCCATTCAAAAAGCCCTCTGCGAAAGCACAGCTGGGAAATTTCTATGCTTAGGGAAGTGAGTATGCCCGTTAAAACTGTTATTGCAAATGCATACCCACTCTTTACCCCTGTGCATCCACGTTTTCTTTTTTCCGGTGCTCTTTTTCCCTTATTCTTCCGTCCGTATTTCTGTCTGCCTGTTTTCTTATGCTTTATCAGGACAGGCATCAATAGTCCTATCGGTATAAAGAGTATATAGTTTAATATAATTTCAATCCAAAGATAAACAGAACCATTTAGGGCGCGCCTGTAGCTCCAAAATAGTGCAAGTTCATATTGGGGTTTACTATACTGAGGGCGGAATACGATAGTATATAAATATAGCAGATAATAATAAATGGATAAAAACGAAGCCGAAAGAGCCTTCCTCCACTTATGCCTATCTTTCCGTTTCCATATACAAACGGCCAAAAATGCAGCCATGCCTGTCATTACACACACCGCCGCATTTTTCATGCCAAAGCTATGATAAAATCGCATAAAAAGATTTCGGAAATAATAATAGTTCTTTTCCGAAAGGAGTTCCACTCCGATATCATGAATAAATTTTCGTATTGGAAGCGGAATTTCTTGATAAATGCCAATAAAATCCATGACTTTTCCCCTTTCCAGAAAAACAGAATTCAATTGACTCCCTAACCGCTCAAACCATAATACCTCGTACCTTATCTGCCAGCTTTATTGCCAGTTCCACTGTAACGTCCGAATTATAATGTTGATGTTCCCCCCAGCGCCCAAGACCATAAACATCCCTTTGTTCGCTCCATAAAAGAAGCTTTTTCATAATTTCCGGTTTTTCCATTGTATTTAGAGGATATGCATATTGGTTCATATACCTGAAATTATCTCTATCTTCCTTCCATGCAATACGCTCGCTATTGGTCTCGGTCCAATACCCTCTGCTGCCAGGGCAAAAATTATGCCGTACCAAAATTCTATGATAAGCAAGTTCCGGATTAGGGAAATAAATCCATTGTGATTCTGTTTCTAGTTTTTCCGGAATATATTCTACCTGAATAGAACTAAACTTTAATTTTTTTACTGACTCCTTAATATCTTCGGGCATGCCACGAATTTCTCTAAATTCCGTCCATGGTATCGTTGTTATAATAATATCCGGCTGATATTCATCCCCATCCGCTGTTACCACTGTTTTCTTATGAAAATCAATTCTATTCACTGTTTTCCTATATTCTATATGTTCTTTTACCGCATCTGCCATTCGCAGCCATACTTCTCCGTATCCATATTTCTTCGGATAATAAAATTGAGCATGACCCGGCTGGATTCCATATGCCTTTTTTTCAAGGCAGGATCGCAGCGTCTCTTCAAAACTAACATTGGGAAGCTTTTCCAGCCAATAAGTTCCCAATTGATTCAATTCCTTGGAAAACATTTTCTCATTATACGGAATCATATAATTTTCTGCAATTTTAGTTCCTAATTTCCAATATATCCAGTCAGTAAATTCCTCTGGCATTTCTATTCCCAGATTGCACCCTGCAACTGCAATTGATTTCAAGTATTCTATCTGTTCCTCTATCCCTAGCTGCCAGATATTTGCTTCTATTGGATGATTTATCATTTTTCCATGCATAGCAATATGAGTGTCGCGAACATATAAGTTCCATTCTTCCTCGGGCATAAACTGGAAAAGGAATTGATTAACCAAAGGCCGACGAACATCCAAAAAATGACCCCCTCCAATATCCAAAGGAGAACCATCCACCATAACAGAACGGCAAAGCCCCCCGGCTTCTCTTTCTCTCTCTAGTATTAAAAAACTGGTTTCTCCAAATTCCTTTAACCTGTTTGCAAATGTCAGCCCTGCCGGTCCAGCCCCTAATATTAAGTATTTCATCATTTTTCTCCACACATACTCTAATTTTCCAATCAACAATCTTATATTTCTTCCAAAACCTTAATAATCCTTTCGCATGCATGCCCATCACCATATGGATTTGACGCATGTGCCATAGTTCGGTATGCATCCTTATTATCCAATAATTGCTTTATTTCCCTATAAATTGTTTCTTCTTTTGTTCCCACCAGCTTTAATGTTCCAGCTTCAATCCCCTCCGGTCTCTCCGTTGTATCACGCATAACAAGAACCGGTTTTCCCAGTGATGGTGCTTCCTCCTGAATCCCCCCGCTATCCGTCAGAATCATAAAACTCCTCGACATAAAATTATGAAAATCCAATACATCCAATGGTTCAATAATATGAATCCTGTCCACACCCCCCAGTTCTTCTTCCGCTACCGCCCTTACTGCCGGGTTCATATGGATAGGATAAATGGCTTTGCAATCCTGATATTCCATAATAATTCTTCGAATAGCGCGGAACATATGATGCATTGGTTCACCCAGATTTTCCCGGCGATGCGCCGTTATCAAAATCAGTCTGCTATCCAGTGCCCAGTCCAGTTCATCATGCTTATAGTCCTCTCTCACCGTTGTCTTCAACGCATCAATAGCCGTATTCCCAGTAATATAAATTGTCTCATCCCTTTTCCCCTCCTGAATCAGATTTTGTTTGGAGTATTCCGTAGGGGCAAAATTATATTGCGAAATGATATCTACCGCCTGCCTGTTCAGTTCTTCCGGAAAAGGAGAATATATGTTGTATGTACGCAGCCCAGCTTCCACATGCCCCACCGGAATTTGCAGATAAAAGCTGGCCAGCGCAGCAGCAAAAGAAGTCGATGTATCTCCGTGTACCAATACAATATCCGGTTTGCATTTATCTAGCACTTTTTTAAACCCCTCCAATATGTTTATCGTAATATCAAATAAAGTTTGTTGTTCTTTCATTATAGAAAGGTCAAAATCGGGAACAACTCGAAACGCTTCCAATACCTGGTCCAGCATTTTTCTATGCTGCCCTGTCACACATACTAAAGTATCCATCCCCTTACACTCCCTTAATTCATTTACCAATGGGCACATTTTAATTGCTTCAGGACGGGTTCCAAACACTACTAATATTCTTTTCCTTTTTCTTTCCTTTTTCATCAAATCAACCTTCTCCTACATATTTTATTTTCAATATCATCTTTTCTTAAACAGAGAAATTTTTCCTTTTATCTCCCTTGCAATATTTAATATTTCTTCATTTTTTATTACTACTTCAATCAGAAAATATATAATAACTGACATTGTAATTGTTAACAAAAATTCTGTCATAGGTTCTTTTATCAAGCGGAAAATCACGTTTTTAACTGTTACAATCCCTATACATCCCCACATGATTTTGCATATGGTTTGCCCAATTCCTTTTATTTTTATTATTTTTGATGATTTATGTTTGCACCATATATACGATAACAATTCTGCCAACAGCGTTGTAAATGCTGCTGCATTTTCCTTTCCCCATGGAATGAATATAAAATTCAAACCGATATTTACTAACGCACTTACACATGTAGCCTTAAATACGTCTTGTTCCATTTGAAAGATTACCAATATACACTGCCCCCAAAACCATGATGCCAAACAAAAAAACAGCGCAATGCTCAAAACAAAAAGAGAACTTTCGGAAGATATATATTCCTTTCCCGATACGATATTTACAATTTCTTTACGAAGGAGAATCACACCAACAATAGAAGGGATTGCTATAGATAGCAGCAATTTATATATATCTTCCGCCACCAATATAAAGTCATTTGGCCTGCCTTCACCGTATAAAGCTGATAATCTGGGTATCGAAACTACAATAACTGAGGACAAAACTGTTTTTACAATAGTATATATTTTCGTTGATACAGAATATATTCCCACCACCCTGTCTCCGCAAAGGAACCCCAATATGGTGATATCCGAATTCACATAAAGAGTCACTGCCACTGTCATACCAAAAAAAATGAAGATTGGCTTTATATGTTTTTTCCATTCCACAGGCTTAGCCAATTTGACTTTACAGTATTTTTTTGCATGTATGTAATTTAGAATATTGGCTCCCGCCCCTGATATTACTGTAATCGCGGCATAAGCGTTAATATCTGTTTCTGTCTTTACCAACGTCAGAAGCAATATCAGGGATAACAGCTGAAATATAATGCTTCGAATAGTTATATATAAATAATCCTCATAGATGGAATAAATCCATTCAATCCCAATTGTTTTAAAAGCAATTTGAAATGATAAGATAAAAAGAAGCCATTTATATTCCTGAAATTTGCCCACCATAAGGACAAGAACTCCCAACAAGCAATATGAAGCCGCAGTAGAAGCTACATTTATTGTAAACATTTCATCTGCAAAATGCTTCAGCCGTATGGAATCGCCTCGTATCCGCGCCCCTTCCCGTACCGCATAAGTATGAATCCCCAAAGAAGCCAGCAAAATAAAATAGCTGATTACTGAGTTTGAAAAATTGTATTTTCCAATATTATCCACTCCCAGAATTCTGAATACATATGGAAAAGAAATTAACGGAAAAACAACACTTATCAATCCTTTTACCGCATTTAATACCATATTAACTTTTATTGACGAGTATTCTTTTCTTTTTGCCATCATATCTCTCAAACCCATTCTAAGTACTTATCTCGCACGTCACATTCTGCGTACTTTATATTCAGGCTTCGCATACTTAATATTTTTCAAATAGTAATAGGCAGGCAACATCTTCTTTGCTAAGGCAATTAACATGTCTTTTTTCTTTTTTCGATAGTTTATACATGTAATAAGGATGTATACTGCATAAAATAAAACAATAATAATTCCTAATTTTCTATTTATTGATAAACCGGCAATCAATACAATCACTGGAGCTGTTACCGCCATTATTCTTTTTAATATTCTGTTGAAAATTACTTTATTATCCAATATCTGCAAATCTGCTATCGCATAATTTTTGATTTGCTTCCTGTATTCCTTCCAGTTTGATGGAACTTCCCACCAAAGCTTTGTATCGTTGATACATGCTGTTTTATACTTTCTTTCTCTGACAAGGGTAAAAAATTCCGTATCTTCCCCTGCATATATAAAATTTTCATAGAAAAAGCCAATTTCATAAAATACAGATTTCCGTACCAAAGAACCATGGTTGGAGGCAATCTTGCTTTTACGTGCATTTTTTAACAATGTATTTGTATACTTTTCTGAAAACAGGGTATTATTTCCCCCTTCAATGGCCGAGTAGGCTACATCCAGCGACTCATCCATCATGCTTTTTATCAATTTTTCAAAGAAATCTGAAGGGAATAAATTGCCTGGCGTTGTTATTCCCACCACCTCACAACCCGCGTTTTGGATTGCGATATTGAGGCCTTCCGATATGTTCAGCCTTTTACCGCTCAACATCCTGATTTTCATGGGGCTGCCCATAGAATACCGGTTCACATATTCTATTGTCCTGTCCGATGAACCGCCGTCTACGATAACAATTTCCTCAGGCATATAGGACTGGCTGCATATATTATCCAAAAAGCCGGTAATTTCCGCCTCATTATTATAAACTGTTGTAACAATACTATAAGCTTCCATTATATCCGCCTTTCCATTTTCATCATTTCCCCGTTTATATAACTAAATATTGCCAAATAGAACGGCATCGCGAATGCCCTTTGAAGGTCAAAGCAGTTACTTACAATACAATAAACCCAAAGGTAAGTTCCCATTCCTGCCAGCAGCAAAATATATTCCTGCTTTTTTATATGCAAGGCCTTCATAAAAGTCTTAATCTGTAAAATCAGCGGCCATACATAGATAACTACTGCCAGATATCCAAATCTTACTATTGCCCCAAATATCCCCACATCATCTAAATGATAAATCTTGTAAGAACTGAAACTAGTCCTCTGCATCCTCAAAAAAACATTTATATTAGAATAGTCCAATAGCCCCAGGCCCCCAAAAAAAGAGTTTTGCCTTTTCATTAGCCTGATATAATGAAAAATACCCTCCTGCCTCAGAAGAAATGAACTCGCATGCTTCCCTACTCCCCCAAATCCATGCATTACTTCTGCTATTACGCCACTTACTATCATTACAGTTATAGCAATAATGAGTAAAGCCCTTATCAGTATCTTTTTTGTTCCCTGATACGCAAAATAACACATAACAGCTAAAGTAACTGCCAATACAATGGTCCTATACCTGCTTTGCTCTATCGCAATAATGAAAAAGAATTCAAATGATATATAGAGAAAATATTTTATACGTTTTTTTCCTCTCAAAAAGCTGTATAGGGAATATACAAATGCAATCCCGAACAATTGCCCTGCTTCAAATCTGTATATTCCATTTCGCTTCCAGTTTTCAGCAAATTCATATATATAGTTACTGAAAAATTCCCTGTTCCAAAAATTATTTGCCATCCATGAAATAAATTTTATGATAAGGATGAATAATTCCAAATCAGTTACCCTGGATAACAGCGGTTCCACACTGTTATTCCTGCAAAATATAGCAATAACAGGAAACAAATACGCCATAAATAAAAAAGGCATTAGGCTCAGGGCAATCGTTTTTAGCGAATATCTATACTGGATAATAGAATATGTTTCTACTGCCGCTATGCAAATAACATATCCAATGAAATAGTTTCTGAACAATTTTCCGCTGGGCCATTGCACACGTTTATAATAAACGGTTAAAAATAATGCTATCCCTCCCAGTATAACCACTATCAGGTTTTGATTATTGCTGGATTCACGTATAGCCTCTGCCGGAATGACAAGCAAATATCTGAGCATCAAAAAACCCCCTAAATAAATGCAAACTTTTATGCAGCTTGTGACCTTAATCTTAATACTTGAATTCATCGGATTACTTACCTTATTCTAAAATTTGAGAATCTCATCACAAATAATTGTATTTAAATCTGCCTGTTCATAAAATCTCAGGCAATTTCCCCTTTTCACATCGTAATTCTCTTCAATACATTCTATACCCGTCCGGATATCCTCTATGGTCATCTCCTTACAGATATGCCCCATACCATAAAGTTCTACCGGAAACCTTATCCCTGGAATATCATTGCCAATAACCGGAATTCCATAACCGCAATATTCATATATTTTATTCGGTGCGCAATACAGGGCATTTAAAATCGAATAATGCTTTATTTTAACAGGGTGATATGACAATATTCCGATATACGCCAAGTTTGTGAAAAATAAATGCTGCGGGGGATATATAAAAGGAATCGTAATTACACATTCATATTTTTCTTTCAACCTTACCGCTTCCCCATTGATATCATCGCCCATAATACAGAAGCAATAACGTTCTTTCATCATTTCAATAGCCTTTGCATAGGGCTCTAAAGGGCGTTCTTTCGTTAAAATGCCCTGATATAGGATAATTTTGCGTTTTTCATTTTTTAGCCTTTTGTAATGCTCCTTATATTTTGGGTCCATGCCCTGTCCACTATTATTCAATACAGAATTTTTATTAGGGAGGATATACGGCGTTTTATCCAAATTCCACCATGACTGCAATATATGAGCCCTGTTATACTCCGGCACTACAACAGCTTTTGCCTTTTTTGCATACTTCTCTAAATTGCACATAAACAGCTTCTGCCCGGGGAAATATGGCAAATCCTCTACCAACTCCATAAGCTGCATAATATGTGCATATTGAAAAAGTAATTTTCCTATCTCCCTGACAGTAATATCCGTTGTTGTCCATATTACCCTATGATGTTCCATCTGCTCCTTTACTAATGCCCTAATTTTTCTTTTTCTTAATATAAAATCAACTGGATGGTTCTCCTTTTTTTTCGATAGGTAATAAAATAATATATTATCGTCTCTAAATTTTTCACTAATACTATTAGAGTCTATCGTAATAACTGAAACAGAAAAATGATTTTTTACAAGTATCTCAATTAGGTTTAAAACCGGAGGCAATTTGCTTAATTCCTGATAATTTACAATTAATATATCTCTTTTTTCAATTTTGGAATCCATTAATCTCTTTCTCCTCTGTTCAAGCAAAACTCTGTCATATGAATAATCGATTCAATGCTAATATTTTTCAAGCAAAGACAAGGCATCCCCATCCTGCACTGTTTATAGCACTCATTATTTCCACGTCCGCTCCGTCCTCCATATACTTTGCATGCATAACAGGACAGTTCATTTACATCAATATCATCTCTATAAACACACACCGGCTCACATGTATTTTCATTTTTCATGTCTATATCATACGGAAGACATCTTTTTCCATCCCATACCCCTGACAGACTAATGGCTTGTGTTCCCACTGATGCGGCGGCATGGATAGAACCGCTGTCAACGCCAATATGCAAAACTGCACCTCTAAGAAGTTCAAACCACTCCTGTATGCTTGTTTTCCCTGCATAATTAAGAAATCTATCCACATCTGGCAATTCTTTTGCACAAAACTCATAAATATCGCTGGCAACTGCTCCCCCTGTACAGCAAATAGCATACGGGTACTTATCCAAAAGTACACGAATCAAATTCTTATAATTCTCTTTTGTCCATCTCCGCTCCGTAGACATCGAATCCATCGCAATCGTTATATATGGACGATTGGGGAGCACATACGCAACAGCCTTTTTTATATAATGAATCTGAACCTGATAATTTTTTACCCCAACCTCTTTAAGCAGCCTTTTCAGTCTCTGCGTTTCGTGCAAATTAATTGGTACGTATATTTTGTTCGTATACTTCTTTTCAAAATAATAACGCAGCCTCCCATGGGTATGCTTTACATCATCAAAAACCCCCCAGCTTTTATTACATGGGGAAGCCGCCACCACATAGTGAGCTAACGGGGCATTATTCAAAGTAACAAAAATTTCTTCAAATTCATGCTGCCGTACTTTTGAAATAGTCCTATGTACATTTCTAAAATCCGTTCCATTCCCCTTATATGGATAAGCATGTTCCATGTATATAAAATCAGACATGTCGCTTATCGCCTGAAAAACTTTCCACAGCGGCAAAGCACACAATAAGTAGGTCTGTTTATTTTTTTCTTTATAAAAATCTTTCAGTGCCTGAATAGCATCTATATCCATAATGGCATTCCCCATATGCCCCGTCGCAATAATTAAAATTTTTTCATTTGCCACCGCCTTTTTCTTTTTGCATATATTCAACAAAAAAACATAAATAAACGCCAATACCTTAGATAATATCATCCTCAATTTTTCCATTAATTAAAATTCTCCTCAAAAGGTATTTCTAATTTTACAAATATAAAAACAATCAATAGATTGCAAAACCCTTTTCCAGATAGCCTTGTACATAATCCATTGCCCCCGCTTTTAAATCCCTGAAAGGTGTGGGGTATCCAGCCTGACGCAATTTACTCATTTCTGCCTTCGTATAATATTGATACTTTCCTTTCAAATCATCCGGCATATCAATATATTCAATACAAGGTTCTTTATCCAGTGCATGAAAAATTGCCTCTGCCAGTTCCCGGAAACTCTGCGCGTATCCTGTGCCAACATTAAAAAGGCCGGACACATGCTTATTCTGTAACAGCCAGTAAATCAGATGGCATATATCTTTCACATAAACAAAGTCCCTCACTTGCTCCCCATCCCTGAATTCCGGATTATCCGATTTAAAAAGCTTTATTAAGCCCGATTCCTTTATCTGCCTATATCCATGAAAAATCATGCTTGCCATATTTCCTTTGCAATATTCGTTTGGGCCGTATACATTAAAAAATTTCAGGCCTGCATATTGTGGCGGAAAAGCCTTTGCCTGTTGTTTTACCCACAAATCAAATAATTGTTTCGAATATCCATAGGCATTCAAAGGCTGTAGCTGCTCAATTTCTATATCATCGTCAAAACCCTTGGAACCGTTGCCATATGTAGCTGCCGAACTGGCATAGATAAAAGATGCCTGAACTTCAGCACAATAATTCCATAATGTCCTCGTATATTCAAAATTATTTTTCCATAAATAATCAAAATTTTTCTCTGTTGTAGCAGATTGAGCTCCCATATGGATAATCGCTGTTATTCCTTCATAACGGGGAAGCTTTTCCAGGAACTCCGATTTATGGATATATTCTATATACCGTTTATTTCTCATGTTCATCCATTTATTTGTATCCGCCACATCATCGACAATAATAATATCTTCTATGCCGGCATCGTTTAAAGTTCTTACCACACAGCTTCCGATAAACCCGGCTCCCCCTGTAACAATAATCATAGCTTATTTCCTCCTCTTTAAAATATCCAAAGCACAATGATACAAATCATCCATATATTTTATATTGAAATAATTTCCTTTTTTGACTCCTTCAATTATTTCCTGATTTTCGCCATTTCCCACCAGATATCCCTGACACCCGCCCTCTTTACATATTGGGTGGTCGCGGAGTTTATCCCCAATGGTATAGCTTTGCGATATGTCGATATCAAATTCCCAAATCGCACGTTCGAACATTCCCAATGCTGGCTTACGGCAGTTGCAAACCTTGCGGTACTCTTTCACTTTGGCTCCCGGCATATGCGGGCAATAAAAAATTTTCGATATTATTACACCCTGGCATTTCAATTGCGTCATCATCCATTTATTTAAATTTTCAAATTCTTTTTCTGTATAATATCCCCGTGCGATACCTGATTGATTGGTAAGGACAATCAGCAGGAAACCATTCTCCTGCAATAATTTAAGGCCTTCGGCCACATGCGGCAAAAATTCAAATTCCTCTATTTTATAAAGATAATGCCTGTCCACATTAATCGTTCCATCCCTGTCCAAAAATATCGCCTTATTCATTTGCTATTTTGCCTCATTTCTAATCCCTTCGGTTCAGGCTAACTAAATTATCCTCAATTAATTCACATAATATATGTATCAAAAGAATGTGGCTTTCCTGCACCCGGGCTGTAACCATACTTGGCACAATCATTGGAAAATCTGCTATTTTTCCAATTTTTCCCCCATCTTTCCCCAGCAGTGCCGCTGTCTTAGCGCCTGCTTTTTTTGCTGCCTGCAATGCCCGGTATATATTTTGTGAATTTCCGCTTGTACTAATTCCAACTAAAACATCTTTTTCTGTAGCATACCCTTCTACCTGACGCGCAAATATGTCCTCATATCCATAGTCGTTTGCTATCGCAGTCATTGTGGCAACATCTGAATTAAGCACAATCGCCGGCCATGCCTCGCGCTCTTTCTGAAACCTTCCCACCATCTCCCCGGCAAAGTGCAATGCATCGGAAGCTGATCCTCCATTGCCGCAAAGAATGATTTTTCCGCCTGTTTTTATAGATAAAATCATAGACTCGGATAGTTCCTGAACCGTTGCCAACAGACCTTCGCATAAGAGAATTTTTTGTTTTACATCTATACTATCCTGAATCCGTTTTTTAATTAAACATTCCAATTTCGCGCCTCCTAGCATCTTATCTTATCAATAATCCCGGTAGTGGATTTACCCTCCACGTACGGTATCAGAACCAAATTACCTCCTCTCGCCTCTACCACATCTTTCCCTACAACAGCATCCTTATCATAATCTCCACCCTTTACCAGGACATCCGGCTGAATCTTCTTGATTAGTTCATACGGAGTATCCTCCTCAAATACTACTACATAATCAACAAAACTTAATGCACACAGTAGTTCCGCCCTGTCTTCCTGGCTGTTTACCGGTCGTTTAGTTCCTTTCAGCCTTTTTACAGAAGTATCGCTATTTAACCCTACTACCAGAGTATCCCCTAACAAAGATGCCTGCTTAAGGTATCTAATGTGGCCAATATGTAAAATATCAAAACATCCGTTTGTGAAAACAATTTTTTTATCTTTATAAATATTTCTAAAAGACTGTATTGTTTCTGCTTTCAAAATCTTGTGAACAGTTTCACCTTTTTGGGTAACAAGGTATTCCCTTACCTCCTGTATACTCACATCAGAGGTACCTACTTTAGCCACTTGTATGCCTGCTGCAAAATTTGCAATATCCACAGAATCTTCCATCTGGAATCCATTGGCTATACACGCCGCTATATATGCAATTACCGTATCCCCTGCTCCCGTAACATCAAAAACATCCTTGCCCACTGCCGGAATATCATAAATATAGTCATCACCTGTGAGTATCATCCCTTTTGCGCCGCAAGTTGTTAAAATATATTGACAGCCGCAACGCTTGCGCAAATATGAGGAAGCTTTAATAATATCCTCTTTCGTTTCCACTTCCATATTCGTCAAATCCTGTAGTTCCTTCAAATTGGGTTTTAAAAGGTACGCATTTCTGTACTTTTCCGCGTCTTCCCCTTTTACATCAACAATAGCCGGAATCCCTTTGCTTTTCGCTATTTCCAATATTTTTTGCAGGAATTCATATGACAACAGCCCTTTTAAATAATCCGAAATAACAATTAACTGGAATTTATCAATTTCTTTTTCCAACTGCGATAACAGCGTTCTTCCTGTATCAGCCGTTATTTCTTCTGTGTTTTCTATATCCAGTCTCATTATCTGCTGATTATTATTGGCCAGAAACCGGACTTTGACCGTCGTATCACGGTTTTGTCGCATCACCAGGTTCGTATTAATATGTTTATTCGCGAAATATTGCAGTATTTTTCTCCCATTTTCATCCTCTCCAATTACGGTCAGGACAGAAACTATCTGTCCCACAGCAGCAAGATTAGATGCTACATTGGCCGCGCCCCCTAAAACACTCCTTTCCGATTTTTTCCGGAAAACAGGCACCGGGGCTTCCGGTGAAATCCTACAAATTTCACCATTATAATAGATATCCAGCATCACATCCCCAATCACCAATACAGATTTTGATTCTATCTTATCTAAAAGACCCATATATATCACTTCACCTTATTTTTGAATTAGCAGCACATCATACTGCTTTTACTATTAGACTGACAAAAAAATTCGTTCTATCATCTCATCTATGCCATATTGGGGATGCCATCCTGTATCCTGCATAAATAATTCGCAGTTCATTCCCATATTAAGTTTTATTTCTTCTTCAACCAGCTTTATATCCGGCTTCCGAAAACCATTTTTAACCGCTATATTAGCTACTTTTTCTGCAATCTCGACTAACGTATATCTTTCATTGCTCGAACCCACATTATAAATAGGTTTCCATTCCCCTGAATACTGTAACAGTGCAACACATGCAGTTCCTACATCATCGCTGTCCACATAAGAAAACCTTTGCTTTCCTCCCCTAAGCCGAAGGACACCCTCATATTTCACCTGCCTGCAAAGAGATACCACAAGATTCTGGCTTTGAATAACACTTTCAAGGCGGATTATTGCCCTTCTTGATTTTTCAAGTATCTCTTCAAATAATATTTCCGTGGCATATTTGGCCATTGTATAAGGAGATGAAGGTGCCACAGCTGTTTTCTCAGTCCTAAAATCTTCTGTTTCCCCATATACACCCTGGCTTGATATTAGTACATTATTTTGAATACATGCACCTCTAAGCGTTTTAAAAAAACACCATGAATAGTCAATGCTATTCGCAATATCATTATCCGGTCTTGTCCTTCTTGAAAATGCCAAATGTATACTTCCAATTGCATTAGACAGACTGTAAACACCAGCAAACAAATCCTCGCTGGAAACAGGAATAATACGCGAACCATCTATCCCTTCACGTGCTATCATTCTATTAATTTTCCCAATATCTGAAGCAACTGCTATGATAGAATAATCTGTTTTTTCTAATATACATTTGATTATCCTCCCTCCAAGGTAGCCATTAGAACCTGAAATTATCACTTGTTTATTTAACCTAAATAGTCTTTCCTCTGCATTCCACATCCTCATATATTTCCCCAATCGTATCTTCCAATAAATATTTTGCCTGCCAAGGGAAAATACTGCAAAATTTTGTGCTGTCAAGGGAACTGTTATACCACTTTTCGTCTTCATGTGTAACAATTATTTGAGGGATATAACCACGTCTTATTCCAATTTGAACTATTTTATCGCATATCTCACCTAAACTGTAAAATATCTTATTACCCAGATTTAACAGTATCTTTTTTTCACCAGACAGTTGGGCACAAATATTTTCCCTTGGATTTACCAAACATTTTGTCATAAGTACAATTCCTTCTACTGCATCCTTGGCATCAAGAAATCCATATATTTGCCCCCCCCCCCGGAAATTCTGACAGCCTCTCCACTACAAATATTACGGATAAATCGATTAATAAATCTCTGCTCCATGCCAACACCTATCAAACTGGCCAGCCTTAAATGGACGCATATAATATCTTTACAATATATATCCATCATCTTTTCAATCATATACTTTCCAACTGCATAAGCATCATTCAAGCATATCGCGGAATTCTCATCCGCAGGACTTTTCCTTTGAGAATCGTATATACTTTGACTCGATATATCTATTGCAATTTTCACATAAGATGGAACTATTTTCATTAAACCGCATATATAATCCAATCCGGCTGCACGATTTTCTCCCGATGTACCCGTCGGAAATGCCGAATTAATCCAAATATCCATATTTCCCAGCAGATATGCCTTTTCCATATATTCTTCCGGAGAGAGAACATGTAATCTGTCATTTGCCAATTTCATTGAGGCCACATTATGTTTTCTTGTAACAGCATATATTTCATAATCTTCTTCCTTTACAAAACAGTCTACCAACCTGCTGCCAAGAAAGCCCCCTGCCCCGGTAATTAAAATACGCTTCATCCGTATATTTCTATTCCTCTTATTCATTAATTACCCGCCCCCTTTAAATTACGAATGCATAAGTCCTTTTGTCCGACGATACCGACCTTATACTGTAAATATTCCGCAACATCCGTTCCACCTCGAAGCCATTCCACAATAGCGCCTGGCAAATCAGTTCCCGCAATATGGCTAAACGGATATCCCCCTCCGAACCTCGCATTCATTTCCAGTACATATGGTATGTTTTCCCTAATAATGATATCCGTATCCATATTGGCAACATGTTTCATCACTGTACCGATTCGCTTGCCCAACTCTGAAAGAATATCGTTCGAAACGGTGACTGCGCAATCCGTTTCCCCTGAACGCATTACATATTTCATTTTTTGAATTGTTGTCTGGTATCTTCCTTTCAAGTCATTCACAATATCCAGCCCATATTCTTGCCCTGCTATTTGTTCCTGTATCAGAATGCAATTTTGCTTATCCTCATTTGACTCATACTTTAAAAACGATTGAAAAATATCATTTTGGGCCTTACGGTACAAAACTGTTAGTTCTTCTTCATTTTCCGCATAGTAAATAGCTGCAGAACCCGTTCCCCACCTTGGTTTAATCACAACCGGGTACTGCAATTCGTGAGCGCCAAGCGCCAGCTTTACATCTGCAACAGATAAATATGTCTTTGGTACATGAAATCCATTTTCTTTCAGAAACTGAAATGTGTACCACTTATCATTGCAGATTTGAGCCACCTTTATATCCGGTATAATCAATCTAGTTCCAACACTCTCAAATTTTTCTCTATTCCTTGCCAGAATTGGCATATCTATATCAAGAACCGATATCAAAGCATCAATACAATGTTCTTTGCAATATCCTAATAAAAAAGGAATATACTCCTGAGCATAAATAAGAGGTGTAACAACATGTTCATCAGCGGCTAGAAATGCAGGAGAAATATCCGTACTATTAGACGCAAATACCTTTCCCCTGCCGCCTAATGCCCTCTTAAAATATTCCACCAGGTAGCTTCTTCTGCCAGCAGATGTAATCAAAATATTAATATTTTTTTCGGACATTATCGTATCCTCCTTTTTATTCTAATAACTTCTCGGAATCTTCAGCCCTTATTTCACGGGGCTTTCAGTACCTATTTTTCAAAAATCACCCACTTTTTTCTCAAAAACACTTGACAAACCAGTCAAAAAATGCGGCGCTTCGCGCCCTTGATCAATAAGTACATTTTTTGATTGGAGGCGATTTTTAATGTTACCTTGTAACCCCGGCGGTCATGCCGCCTATCAGGATACTTTCGTATCCCAGTTCCTTAAATTTTACCCGGATCCCTTTGTGCTTCCCAAAAGCACTTGGGATTATATCGTGCAGTTCTGGTTTCTCGATCTTTCCAAGACGGATTCTGTCATGCAGGAATGCTATTCTGTTTTTGGCCCGGGACCAAGGCTCCCTTCCTGCATGCTGCGCTCCTATCTGCTTGCTTTGAAACTGAAAGTTACTTCCATCACTGTCTGGTGCCGCATGCTTAAGGAAACTCCGCTTTATGCCATCCTCAGCGGTTTCTCTTTCGGGGATACCCCTGGCGTCGGTACTTTTTATGATTTCTTTTCCCGCATCTGGCTGGATGACTCCAACAACCTTTCCCCCAAAGACCGCTTCCCTAAGATGAA